>Ga0247812_10000045_pt1 | contig 201211 bp, 186 predicted proteins | sample UWRJL149409B1_FD_178011 | JGI IMG/M metagenome (GOLD analysis project Ga0247812, IMG submission 178011) | Plant litter microbial communities from Arlington Agricultural Research Station in Wisconsin, United States - UWRJ-L149-409B-1 | ecosystem: Environmental > Terrestrial > Plant litter >... | reverse complement strand
TGCACGTGCCGGCGCTGCTGCCGGCCGATTTCTGCGGCGACGTGCATGAGCGGCTGTCGATCTACAAGCGCATGGCCAACTGCAACGTCCTGGACAAGATCGACGACATGCAGGAAGAGATGATCGACCGTTTCGGCAAGCTGCCGGACCCGGTCAAGGCGCTGATCGAGACGCACCGCCTGCGCATCTCGGCCAAGACAGTGGGCATCATCAAGATCGATGCGCACGGCGAAGCGGCCACGCTGCAGTTCATGCCGCAGCCGCCGATCGACCCGATGCGCATCATTTCCCTGATCCAGAAGAACAAGCAGATCAAGCTCAATGGCCAGGACAAACTGAAGATCACCGCCAACATGCCCGACCTCACGGCGCGCGTGGCGCAGATCAAGGCCGCCATCAAACAGTTGACCGCATGAGCATCCCCACGTACCTTGGGCGCTTAGCCCAAAAAACGCTAATTCTATGAAAACCGCAAAAACCGCAATGAACCTGGTATTACAGGGCCTGGACGATTGCCAGGCCCGTTTGGAGCGCATCGCCGCGTTGACCGCGCCGAAGAGCATGACCTGGGTCGGCGAACGCGCGCTGCGCTGCGAAGGCATCACGTTCTCGCCGGCGCTGCGCCAGACCATCGAAGTGGCCGCCCACGCGGCCCAGCTGGACGCCACCTACTCCATCGGCATGCACAAGATGAGCGAATTCAAGCTGGTCGCGATGGACATGGATTCGACGCTGATCACCATCGAATGCATCGACGAAATCGCCGACATGCAGGGGTTGAAGAAGCAGGTCTCGGAGATCACCGAGGCGGCAATGCGCGGCGAGCTCGATTTCGCCGAAAGCCTGAAGCGCCGTGTGGCGCTGCTGGAAGGCCTGGATGCGTCGGCGCTGGAGCGCGTGTACGAGGAGCGCCTGAAGCTGTCGCCGGGCGCCGAGGAGATGCTGGCGGCGGTAAAGAAGGCCGGACTGAAAACGCTGCTGGTGTCGGGCGGCTTCACCTACTTCACTTCGCGCCTGAAAGAGCGCCTGGGGCTGGACTACACGCACGCCAACGAACTGGAAATCGTCGACGGCAAGCTGACCGGCAAGGTGGTCGGCGGCATCGTCGACGCCGACGAAAAAATGCGCACCGTGGAACGCGTGTGCGACGAGCTGCGCATCATGCCGTCGCAGGCGATTGTCATGGGCGACGGCGCCAACGATTTGAAGATGATGAGCATTTCGGGCATGTCGGTGGCGTTCCGCGCCAAGCCGGTGGTGCGCGAGCAGGCCAACGTCGCGCTCAACTTCGTCGGCCTCGATGGCATCCTGCCGCTGCTGACCTGACTTGCTAGCGGCGCGCGGTATCGGTCAGCCGCACGCCGGCGACGCTGCCGTTGGGGTACTGGTCGAATTCGATCCGCAGCCTGCCGGAGCCGGACGCGAATGTCGCCGCACCGGCGCGCGCCACCTCGACCGGCGGCTGTTCATTCACCTGCGCGAACAGCTTCCGGCCGCGCTGCATGACCGCCAGCTGGCCGCCGCCCGCCAGATCGTACTGGCCTTGAAACTCCTGCAGCTCCGACACCGAAGCCGGTTTATCGGCAGCCACGGCGGCGGTGGAAATGCCGCAGCCCAGCAGCGCAGCGAAAAGTAAAGTACGCATGATATATCCCGTCCAGTCTAGTTTCGCCGTCTCGAAGTGGAAGGCGATGCACTGACTTTAGACCCGCGCCGGTGCGGCCGGTTGCGCTTTCCGACCAACGCGGTTCTGGACGGGATGAGTGGTTGCTACAAGGGGCCGAACGGGAGGAGGATTAACTCTCCCGGGTGGTCAACACGCGGTCGATCAGCCCATATTCCGCGCCTTGGGCGGCAGACATGAAGTTGTCGCGGTCCAGATCTTTTTCGATTTTCTCCAGCGTTTGGCCGGTGCGCTCGGCATAGAGGGTGTTGAGGCGGTGCCGCAGGTACAGCACTTCGCGCGCCTGGATCTCGATGTCGGCCGCCACACCCTGCGCGCCGCCGTGCGGCTGGTGCATCATCAAGCGGGCGTTGGGCAAGGCGTAACGCTTGCCGATCGCGCCCGCCGCCAGCAGGAAGGAACCCATGCTGGCGGCCAGGCCGGTGCACAGCGTCGACACATCCGGCTTGATGAACTGCATCGTGTCGTAGACCGCCAGCCCCGCGTACACAGAGCCGCCCGGCGAATTGATGTACAGCGAAATATCCTTCTCGGGATTCTCCGATTCCAGGAACAGCAGCTGCGCAATGATCAGGTTGGCCGATTGCTCGGTCACCTCGCCCACCAGGAAAATCACCCGTTCCTTTAGCAGCCGCGAGTAAATATCGAAGGCGCGCTCGCCGCGCCCGGTCTGTTCGATAACGGTGGGCACCAGGCCCAGGCCCAACGGAGAATTCGCGGTCATGATCGTCCTTTCGCGGTAAAGTTAAGTAACTGCCCGCTTGACGCCTGCGCCCCTCCCCGTGTGACGCTAAAAATATATATAGTTTGCGTGTCACACCCGGCCGGCGCCGAGCGTCATGTGGCAAAGCCCATCACAGGAGACACCGATGCCACGCACCACCGATGCCGACGCCGAAATCTTCGAGCAGCTGCGCCTCCGCCTGAAGGCGATCAGCTGCCGCATTGTCGGCAGCGAAGCGGAGGCCGAGGACATCGTGCAGGACTGCTTCTTCAAATGGCGAGATGCGGAACAGCCTGCGCTCGCGACGCCGGCCGCCTGGCTGACCACCGTGGTCCAGCACCAGTCGATCGACCGCCTGCGCAAACGCGCGCGGGACACGATTGCCGCGCGCGTCGCCATGGATCTGGCGCCCGATATGCCGATGGAGTCGCCCGAGGATGCCTTGATGCGGCGCGCGGAACTGGGCGAGGCGCTGGCGCGGCTGCTGGCGCGACTGTCGCCGTCCGAGCGGCTGGCGTTGGTGCTGCACGAGGTTTTCGAATGCGGGCACGCCGACATCGCAGCGGCGCTGGGGACGAAGACGGTGAACGCGCGCCAACATCTGGCGCGCGCGCGCCGGCGGCTGCGTGATCAGCGAGCTCACGCGCAAGCACCGGCAAGCGAAAAACTCAACCGCGAACTAATACGCCGCTTCCAGGCCGCGCTTAACGGCATGGACATGCCGGCGATGCTGTCGCTGCTCGGCGACGAGCAGCCGGTGTCGGTGCTTGAATCCCCCCGACTGCGGATCCATGCAGGCGCGTGTGCCAACGATGCTGCATACCGCCTGGCCCTGGCGGCCTAGGAACCTTGCGCTCTCGCACGCAGGCGCAAGCTACTCTGCCGAAGAAAGAGCGCAGCCGATACCGCGCAAAATACGCTGTACCACGTCAGCCCCCACCCGCGTCACCGGCCCCTGTGCCGACGCGACATTGCCTATTCGCAGCGCCGCCGCGCCGTGGATGGCACTCCAGGTGAAAAGTACGTCGGCCGCCAACGGCGGCGCCGGAATCACGCCTGCACTGTGCAGCCCCTGCAATGCGGCCGGCAGGTAGGCATAACTTGTCGAAAAGTTCGCCGGCAAGACGTCGGCTCGGGTCTGCGCGGCCTGTTTGCCAAACATCAGGCGCTGGATAAACCAACTAAGCGATGACTGTCATGAACAAAAATACCGCACTGCCGTCACAGTCCGTCCTCACCAACCTCGGCCGGCTGGCCGTCTACGACAGCGGCGCGCCGGCGCGCCACGCCAGCGGCCCGGCACAGGTGCTGGTGTTCTGGCATTCGATCCTGGCCGACCACCACAATTACGATGCGCAGGTCGCCGCGTTGCGAGACCACCACCGCCTGATCCTGATCGACGGTCCGGCGCACGGCGCCAGCGGCGCGGCCGGCGGCGGCTTCAGCATGGCGTAATGCGCTTTGGCGCAGGCGCAGATACTCGATGCGCTGGACATTGCCCAGCCAGTTGTCGCCGTCGGCACCTCCTGGGGTGGCCTGGTCGCTGGTGAGTTCGCGCCGCACTACCCGATCCCATGTGCGCGATCGAGGACCAGCGCCGCGCGGCGGCGCGACTTCCGCGCGGCCGCTTCATCGAATTGCCGACGGCCACGGCCACCGGGTCTATGTCACCCAGCGCGCGCCGGTCACGGCGGACCGGCAGACGAATCCTCACGTGCTCAGCCTGGACATCACCAGCAGCGCCTCGGTCGACGCTTGCGTGCGCGAATTGCTCCAGCGCGAAGGACGCATCGACGCACTGGTCAACAATGCCGGATACGACCTCTTCGGCGCGGTGCACGAAACCGAGTGGTACGAGTTTATGGACCAGATAGACACGAACTTCCTCGGCGCGGCGCGCATGGTCAAGGCGGTGCTGCCGGACATGCTGGCGCATCGTTCTGGACGCACCATCAACATCAGCTCCATCGGAGGCGAGCTGGTACTGCCGATGAACGCCGCCTATTCGGCCAGCAAGTTCGCCCTTGAGGGCTATACCGAATCGCTGCGGCAGGAGCTGCTTCCGCTGGGCAAGTCCATTGATACCAACGCCAGGCAGCGGGCCTCGGCTTCATTGGAGAATTACCGTGTTCATCATCAATCACATCGACATCGCTCTATTGATCAGCGGCGCTTTTTCGGTCTATGCCATTTATCTCATTCACGTTTAGGACTACGCACGTCGCGCGTAGTCCTATTGTGCTGTGACTTAAGGCTTCAGATGATCAGCCAGGGCAGCACTGGCCTGGCGCAGGCTCGCCCCGGTCGAGGGGACGTTGCGCAGCGCGTTCAACAGGCCGAAATCATGGATCTGGCCCAAGTAGCGTGTGGTCGTCACGCTGACACCGGCCTCGCCCAGCTTGCGGCCATACGCTTCGCCTTCATCACGCAGCGGATCGTTTTCCGCTGTTTGAATCAAGGTCGGCGGCAAGCCGCGCAGCTGCTCCACGGTGGCGCTCATCGGCACGACATAGCGTTGCTGACGCTGCTCGGCGCGTGGCGCGTAGATATCCCAGCCGTACTGCATGAACGCGCGCGGCAGGAATCGGCCCGAGGCAAACTCCGTGTACGAGCCGGTCTCGAAATTGGCGCCGGTAGCAGGATACAGCAGCAATTCGAAACGGATTTTCGGTCCGCCGCGGTCTTTGGACATCATCGCCAGTACCGTCGCCATATTGCCGCCGACCGAATTGCCCGCCACTGCCATGCGGCTACCATCGATACCGAATTCCTTGCCGTGCTTTTCGACCCACTGTGCGGCGGCGTAATTCTCTTCCACCTGGGTGGGATAGACCGCATCGGGGATCGGCGTGTATTCGACGAACACCGAGGCGGCGCCCGACTGCACTACTAAATCGCGAACAAGACGTTTATGATTGGAAAAATTGCCGGCCTTCCATACGCCGCCGTGAATGAACATCACAACCGGCAACGCGCGCTTGGCGTGCTCAGGCTTGACGATATACAGCTTGACCTGGCGGCCGTTCACTTCGATGGTCTTTTCCTGCGTGGTGATGCCGGACAGGTCAGCCTTGGTTTGCGCCTGCAGGCCGGTGAGCACGCCGCGGGTTTTTTCACCTTCGAATTCCCAGAACGGCGTGCTGTCCTTATTCAACTCCGCCAGGAAGGAGCGCACTTGCGGGTCGATGTGCGGATCGGTCGCGGCGTCCGTGACCGCAAAGGCGGGCGACATGGCGGCTGCGGCGGCAACGGCGGTGGCGACGAGGGTACGGATGACTGGTTTCGTGTTCATGTGATTCTCCATTAAGTTAGCGATTAAGTCGCGCACTACATATTTGATATTGCGCTGACCACGGAGAGCATTAAACCATGGGGGGGGCATGTCCGAAATGACGTAAAATCGACGTTTTCAGGACATGAGGGGTTTCATGCATACCGTCGCATTTGTGGTCTTTGATGGCTTCCAGTCGATCTCGCTGGCGGCACAGTCGGTGTTCGAGCACGCCAACCTGTTATCGGATGAGCCGTTTTATGAATCGTTCTTCCTGTCGCCCAAGGGCGGCCTGGTGAAATCCGCGGGAGGCTTCGCGATCGACACCGAAGCCTTTGACGACCGCGTCTTCGACACCATCATGCTCAGCGGCGGCGTGAGCGCGGCGTCGGAGGCGCCGCCGGAAGTCCAGGATTTCATGCGTCGAAATGTCGAGCGCTCACGACGCACGGCATCGATCTGCGCCGGCGCGATGATCCTCGCGCAGGCCGGTTTGCTGAACGGTCGCCAGGCCACCACGCATTGGTTCTGGGCCGACCAGCTCAACCGGAATTTTCCGGAGGTCAGTGTGGACGCGGATCGCATCTATGTAATCGACGGCCCGATCTGGACCTCGGCCGGCATGACTGCCGGCATCGACCTGGCGCTGGCGATGGTGGAACGGGATATGGGCGATGCGCTGGCGCATCGGGTTGCGCAATATCTGGTGGTGTATCACCGTCGCGCCGGCGGGCAATCGCAGCATTCGGCGATGCTGGACTTATCGCCGAAGTCAGACCGTATCCAGAACGCACTGACCTTCGCCAAGGCGAACCTGGCCAAGCCTTTGAATGTGGAGCAGCTGGCTGATGCGGCCAACTTGAGCCATCGCCAGTTTAGCCGCGCATTCCGCGCCGAGACGGGGCAGACACCGGCCAAAGCTGTGGAGAATTTACGCCTCGACGCGGCCCGCTTGCTGTTGGAGCGCAGTCGCCACACCTTGGAACAGGTCGCTCAGCAAACCGGCTTCGTTGACGCACGCCGGATGCGCGAAGCCTTCGTCCGTGTTTATAAAGTGCCTCCGCAAGTTATCCGACGCAACGCACGTGGCGTTGATGAGGAATAATATTTTCAGCCCGGGTTCTTGGGAGGGCGAATGCCGGTGTACTGCGCCGACGCCAGCTTCCATTGCCCGCCCTCATTGACCGCGAGATAGCCGGCGCGGAAGGCGAAGCTGCGCTTCTCGCCGTTGACCGTCGCCGCCCCGGTCAGCATCACCACCACCGACGCCGCGTTGCCGAACACCCGCACCACCGGCTCCGACGCAACGAAGCGCTGCAGGTCGCCTTTCTTCTTGGACGGCTCATAAAAGCCCAGCACTTTTTCCCGCGTATCGACCTCGCCCGCAGGCGAGACTTCGATGAAATCGCGGGTCACCACCGCGTCGATTTTCGACGGCGCGAAATCGATCTGCGCATCGGTATAGCTTTGTACCAGCTGCAGCAGCGCTTTCTGCTGCGAAGCCTCCTCGGCATGCGCCTGTGCTGCACTCATCGCCAGCAGCGCCGGCAAAATCCATTGACGGATATGGAACATCGTTCTCTCCTGGTGAGAACCGCTCGCAAATGGCGGTTGACGGAACGATGCTGCCAGAAAATTAACTTTTCGGCAAACACTTTCGCAGTCCGCGGCACGGCATTATGCAGTCTGCGCCGATATCAGCGGCAGCGACGACATCACGCTGGACGCCAGCGCCCTGCCGCTAAGCCAGGCATCTTCGATGCGCCCGCCGGACAGCCAATCGCCGCACAATCCGACCTGCACGGCGGGCAGCCACACGGCGCGCTGGCGCGACTGCGCGGCGGATCTGGCGTAACGCCAGCGATGCGCCGTCACGGCGGCCGGCGCCGGTCCGCCGAGCCGCCGAAATTCCGCCGTCAATAACGCGGCCACCTCGTCGTCCGGCAGGTCGATATGCGCCTCGCTCCATTCCGCGCCGGCCTGCGCCACCCACACTTCGCCGCCGACGCGGCCGGGCTTGGAGTTGTCGCGCGCGATCCAGCGCAGCGGACCACCGTTGACGAAGGCGGCGTCGTAGCCGGGATCGTAGCGCTGCTCCAGCCGCAGCATCAGGGTCCAGCACGGCCGCATCGCCACCGATGAAGCCTGCAAGGCCGTCAACGGCAGCAGGGGTTCGAGCAACGCGGCCGCCTGCGGCGCGGGGATGGCGAACAGCACGGCGGCGAAATGTTCGGGGTATAGCGCCTGCTCGTCCGATCGCAGGCGCCAGTTGCCGTCCTCGTGCCGAATGTGGCGGATAGCGACCCGGTTCTTGACCACCAGGCCGGAGGACAACCATTCGGCCGGCGCGTTCATGCGCGGCACACCGACAAAGCGCGCGACGCTGCGCTGCTCCAGCTCCGCCGCACCTCCGCCCAGCACCGTCAGGCGCGGCCGCCACAGCGCCGCCACGCCCGCACGCTCCCACTGCGCCACCTCGTCGATGAAGGCGGGGTCGCGCGCCGTGAAGTATTGGGCGCCGTGGTCGCACTGCCAGCCGTCGCCGCGGCGCGTGCTCATGCGGCCGCCCGGGCCGGCGCCCTTGTCGAACACCGTCACTTTATAGCCGGCGCTCTGCAGATGCCGCGCGCACGACAGCCCCGCAAGGCCGGCCCCTATTACCGCAACCTGCGGCCGATTCGTCATCATGGTGCTGCTCCCTGTACCGTTACAGGCGAAAGTATAGGGTCAAATCCGCGCCACGCCGGCCAATGCGGTGCTATTATCGGTTCAATTTCGGTTCAATGAGAAGAGTCAGCGTATGAATAATGTAGCAACCAAGGCCGCCGGATACCGCAGCGGCGTCGCCGCCCGCATGGCCGGCCTGCCTGTCGAAACCTTGCGCGTCTGGGAGCGCCGCTACGGCGTGTCCGACGCCGGCCGCTCGCCGCGCGGCCAGCGGCTGTATTCCGCCGAGCAGGTACGCCGCCTCGGCCTGATCAAGCGCGTGGTCGATCTGGGCCACGCCATCGGCACCGTCGCGCCGATGGGGGACGATCAGCTGCTGGAGCTGGCGGGAGCGCGGCCGGCGCCCGCGCATGACGCGACGGCGCGGCCGATGCGCATCGCCATCGCCGGCGAGGCGCTGGCGCGGCGCCTGGCGGCGGGCGCCACCTCGCCGGCGCTCGACATCGTCGCCCATTGCCGGCAGCTGGAGGGCGCGGCAGACGCGCTGGCGGGCGTGTCGGCGGACGTGCTGCTGATCGAGGAAACCGAGATGACGTCCGACGCGCTGCCGCTGATCCGGGCCGCGCGCCGCGCCATGGACGTGGCGGCGGTGGTGGTGATGTACCGCTTCTGCGATAGCGCGACGGTGCGCCGCCTGCGCGAGCACGGCCATCTGGTGGCGCGCGTTCCCGCAGATCCGTCGGAAATCGCCATGTTGTGCGGCAGTGCGCTGGCCGGCGCAGGCATAACTCCGCCGCCTTCCCCGCAAGCGCCTCCGCGTCGTCTCGACGACCAGGCCCTGGCCGCGCTGGCGGCGGCGTCCACCACCATCAACTGCGAATGCCCGCGCCATCTGGCCGACATTCTCATGATGCTGGGCAGTTTCGAGCGCTACAGCCTGCAATGCGCGTCGCGCAACAGCGCGGACGCTGCGCTGCACCAGCAGCTGAACCAGTCGGCCGGGATGGCGCGCGCGATCATGGAGCAGGCGCTGGAGCGTCTGGCGCTGGCCGAGGGTTTGCCGCTACCCTTCTCGCCATGAACCGCCTTTGAAACGATATTGAATAAACAATCGATGCAATACCAGTTCACCGTAGCTTAGAATGGGACGCAACGCAAACCCTTCAAATTCTACGAATGAACATGCCGAAAGAAGAATCCAACGCGCTCGGCAATACAGCCTCCGGACGCATACGCGCGCGGCTGGCGGCCAGCAAGACCCGCTTTCACGCCAACGACAACATCGCCGCGTTCATCGAGCCGGGCGAGCTCGATGAACTGCTCGAAGAAGTGAGCGGCCATATGCAGGGCGTGCTGGAAAGCCTGGTGATCGACACCGTCAGCGACCACAATACCCAGGACACCGCGCGCCGCGTCGCCAAGATGTTTCTGCTGGAAGTCTTCGGCGGCCGCTACGCGACGATGCCGCCGGTGACCGAGTTCCCCAACGCCGCCCACCTGAACGAGTTGATGATCATCGGCCCGATCACGGTGCGCAGCGCCTGCTCGCACCACCTGTGTCCCGTGATCGGCAAGATCTGGGTGGGCGTGATGCCGAATCAGCATACGAATCTGATCGGGCTCTCCAAATACGCGCGGCTGGCCAACTGGATCATGAGCCGCCCGCAGATACAGGAGGAAGCGGTGGTGCAGCTGGCCGATCTGCTGCAGGAAAAAATGCAGCCGGACGGACTGGCGGTGATCATGGAGGCCGACCACTTCTGTATGCAATGGCGCGGCGTCAAGGACATGGACGCGCGCATGGTCAACAGCGTCATGCACGGCTCATTCCTCAAGGATCCCGCGCTGCGCCGCGAGTTCCTGTCATTGATCAAGCGATAAGGTACATCATGCTAGTCCGTCTTCTCTACACCAGCCGCGCCGCCGGCAATGCCAACGGCGCAGTGTCCTCGATCATGCAGCAGTCGCATGCCTATAATCCGCAGCAAGGTATCACCGGCGTGCTCTGTCACAGCGACAGTCTTTATCTGCAGGTGCTTGAAGGCGGCCGCGAACAGGTCAACCGGCTGTATGGAAAAATCGCACGCGACCCGCGCCATGTGGATGTGATGCTGCTGCACTACGAAGAAATCAGCGAACGGCGCTACGCCGGATGGACGATGGGCCAGGCCAATCTGGGCAAGCTCAATCCCGCGATGCTGCTGCGCTACTCGGCGCTGCCGGAGTTGAATCCGTATGCGTTGACCGGCAAAAGCTCGCTGGCGCTGATCGATGAACTGATGGCGTCGGCCGCGATCATCGGGCGCGCCTGAGTTCAGCGCCAGCCCTGCAGCCAGCGGGTGTCGTCGGTCAGGTCGCGCCAGTCCAGCGTCTGGCGGCGCCTGGAGCGCACCGCCTCCAGCACCAGCTGCTGCGGCGCGGCGCCCTCCGCCTCCGGCTCCACCAGCTCGACCACGATGAAGTGTTTTTCCCGATCGCGCGGTATCGCGGCGGTCCATTTAGATAACAGCAGCTTGCGGGGATTGAGTCGTGTCGTCATGGCCCAATCATAGCAGCTCCCGATCCGAAAAGCGGCATGAGCAATCGTCCCACCCTAAGGCTGATCCTCGGCGATCAGCTCAACTGCCGGCATAGCTGGTTCGCCGAACGCCGCGACGACGTCGTCTACGTGATGATGGAGGTGCGCCAGGAAACCGACTACGTGCTGCATCACGCGCAGAAGATCATCGCCATCTTCGCCGCCATGCGCGACCTGGTGCGGCGCCTGCGCGCAGAAGGCCATCGCGTGCACTACCTGGCCATCGACGACGCCGACAACACCCAATCTTTGCCGGCCAACCTGGACCTGCTGCTGGCGCGCCATCATGCCGCGTCCTTCGAATGGCAGGCGCCGGACGAGTGGCGGCTCGACCGGCAGCTGGCCGACTACGCCGCGGGGCTGGCCATCCCCAGCCACATGGCCGACACCGAGCATTTCTATACCGCGCGCGACGAAGCGGCGCAGATCTTCGCCGATCGCGAAGCCTGGCTGATGGAGCGCTTCTACCGCCGCATGCGCACCCGCCACGACGTCCTGATGCAAGGCGTCGGCAAGCCCGCCGGCGGGCAGTGGAACTTCGACCACGACAACCGCGAAGCGTGGAACGGCATCCCGTGGGAGCCGGCAGACATCCGCGTCTTCCACGACCACGGCGCGCTGTGGCAAACGATACAGGCGGCCGGCGTCGCCAGCTTCGGCGAGCCGCAGGCGGGGCGCTTCGGCTGGCCGCTCAACCGCGACGAAGCGCTGCAGCAGCTGGAACGCTTCGTGCGGGACGGCCTGCCCCACTTCGGCCGCTTCCAGGACGCGATGAGCAGCAAGGCATGGCGGCTGTTCCATTCGCTGCTGTCGTTCGCGATGAATGTCAAGCTGCTCGATCCGCGCACCGTGGTCGCGCGCGTCGAGGAGGCATGGCGCGCCGGCGATGTGCCGCTGGCGTCGGCCGAAGGCTACATCCGCCAGATCCTGGGCTGGCGCGAATACGTGCGCGGCGTCTACTGGCACCGCATGCCTGGCTACGAGAAGAGCAACGCCTTCGGCCACGCGCTGCCGCTGCCTTGGTGGTTCTGGAACGGCGAGACGCGCATGCGCTGCCTGGCCAGCGCCATCGGCGACTCGCTCCAGCACGCGCACGCGCACCACATCAACCGCCTGATGGTGATCGGGAATTTCGCGCTGCTGGCGGGGCTGGATCCAGAACAGGTGCACCAATGGTACCTGGGCATCTACATCGACGCCTTCGAATGGGTGGAGCTGCCCAACACGCTGGGCATGAGCCAGTACGCGGACGGCGGCCTGCTGGCCACCAAGCCGTATGTATCGAGCGCCGCCTACATCGACCGCATGAGCGATTACTGCAAGGGCTGCCACTACGACAAAAAATCCCGCACCGGCGAGCGGGCCTGCCCTTACAACGCGCTGTACTGGGATTTTTTCGACCGCAACCGCGAGCAATTGGCCGGCAACCATCGCCTCGGCATGGTCTACCAGCAGTTGCGCAAGATGCAGCCGGATGCCGTAGACGCCTTGCGCGCCAGGGCGCAGCACATTCGCGATAATCTGGAGACGCTCTAGCGCTTCGAGGTTTTGTTCAATGCCGCGATCAAGCCGTCGGAGGCGTCCTCGATATAGTCGAGCACCAGGTCGAAGCCCTTGCCGCCGCCGTAGTACGGATCAGGCACCACGTCCGATGCGCTGTTACGGGCGTGCGCCATGAACAGGCCAAGCTTGTGCCGGTACTGCGGTGGACAGGCGTCCGTCAACAGGCGCAGATTGTCGTGATCCATGGCCAGCACATGGTCGAATTTCTCGAAGTCGCTTGCCGCGACCTTGCGCGAACGCTGCGCCGACAGGTCGTAGCCGCGCTTGGCCGCGAACTCCATCGAGCGCGCGTCGGGCGGCTCGCCGACGTGATAGCCGTGCGTGCCTGCCGAGTCGATGACGAAATCGAGCCCCGCCTCGGCCGCGCGGTGGCGGAACACGCCCTCCGCCGTCGGCGAACGGCAGATATTCCCCATGCAGACAAATAACACCGAGACTTGCTTACTCATGGGCGAACCTCCTTATAATCGTCACATTGTATTTTATGGGCTAACACGAATGTATCCAAGCTGCGGTTGCCGCCTGCTCGAAGTCGAAGACAGTATTCAAGGAGCGGTGATCCCGCTGGCCATGCTCTACCCCGCCGTCGGCGCGGAGAGCGCCGAACATTTTGGGCCGTACACGCTGGACGTGGCGCGCGATGCGCCGGCCGCCGACGGCGCCTGGCCGCTGGTCGTCATCTCGCACGGCCACTCCGGCACGCCGTGGGCTTACCGCGAGCTGGCCAGGCATCTGGCGCTGGCCGGCTTCGTGGTCGCGCTGCCGGCGCACACCGGCAACACCCGCAACGACAACACATTGGCAGGCACCGCCGCCAACCTGGCCAACCGGCCGCGGCACATCTCACTCAGCATCGACGCTGCGCTGGCCGATCCTGTGCTCGCGACGCATATCGGGACGGGCGGCGTGGCCGTCATCGGCCATTCGATCGGCGGCTACACGGCGCTGGCGGCGGCCGGCGGCCAGCCGTGGACCGGCCCCTATGAGAAGAAAGGCGCCGCACCGGCGCCGGTGCCGGTCACGCCGGATGCGCGCATCGGCGCGCTGGTGCTGCTTAATCCCGCCACGTTCTGGTTCGTCGGCGAATCGCTGCGTGCGGTGCGGGTGCCGATCCTGATGCGCACCGGGGAAAAGGATCGGGTCACGCCGGCCGAACACGCACGCAACGTGATCGACGGCGTCGCCGACGCGGCGCTGGTGGAGCACAAGGAGATTGCCGGTGCCGGCCACTTCGCCTTCATGAGCAAATTCCCTCCCGAGCTGACGCGGCCGAACTTCCCGCCGTCGCAAGACCCGCCGGGCTTCGACCGCGCCGCGATCCAGCCGGCGTTCTTTGCCGACGTGGTGGAGTTTCTGCGCCGCGCATTATAGTGCGCCACGGCGGGCCCGCCGTTGCTATACTGTGGTCAAATTCGTAACGATGAAGGAAGCGCCATGTCTCAAGAATTGGTTCTGGACTCCCGCCTGGAGTCGGGCAAGACCACCGCATGGTGGCTCTACATTATCCATGCCGTCAGCTTTGTGTTTTCGCTGGGGCTGTTCTCGATCATCCCGCTGGTGCTCAACTACGTGCAGCGGCCGACTACCGAGGGCACTTTCGTCCATAGCCACCACACGTGGATGATCCGCTCGTTCTGGTGGTACGTGGTGTGGGTGGCGGTGGGCGCTGTGCTGTTCGCAACCTTCATCCTGATTCCGCTCGCGTGGCTGGTGTGGATAGGCGCGTGGCTGTGGAAGGCTTATCGCCTGATCAGCGGCATCGTGCGGCTGAACCGCAACGAGGCCGCCGGCGTTTAGCCTTACCCCGCACTGCCGGGCGGGGTCAGACCCCGTACGGGGTCTGACCCCTAAGTGGCGCGGCCGGCGTATCGCTTAAGGTTGCGGGGTCGAAGATTCGGTCAGCAGCAACGCTAGCCGCAACCCCTCCACAATCACCTGATATGCCTGCCGCCGGGCCGCCTCATCCGGCGCGCGCAGCACATAGGATGGGTGGTACACGGTGATCACCCAGCGGCCTTCATGCTGTATCGGCGCATCCATCACCGATTTCATCGTCGCGGCGCCGTCCTGCAGTATCGACTTCAATGCCGTGCTGCCCAGCGCCACGATCACTTCCGGCCTGACGCGGTCCAGCTCCTCCTCCAGCCATACGTGGCAGGCGCTGATCTCGCGCTGCGCCGGCGTCTTGTGCAAACGGCGCTTGCCGCGCAGCTCCCATTTGAAGTGCTTGACCGCGTTGGTCAGGTAGATGCTGTCGCGCTGCACGCCCGCCTCCGCCATCGCCCGCTCCAGCACCGCGCCGGCCGGGCCGACGAACGGCAGGCCCGCCAGATCCTCCTGGTCGCCCGGCTGTTCGCCGACCAGCATGATGCGCGCCTTCTCCGGCCCGACACCGGCTACCGCCTGGGTGGCGTTCTTCCACAACTCGCAGCGGCGGCACTGGTCCAGCGTGGTCGGTTGTTCGCGCTCGGGCTGCGCGCGTTCGGCGCTGATGGGGATCGAGGTGGCGCCGCTGCGGCGTCCCACGGTATCGGTCTGGCCGGTGCGGCGGTCGCCGTTGGCCGCGCCGCTGATCATCGCCGGCACGATGGCGCCTTCCGGCAGGTTCTTCCAAAAGCGCGATGGGATGTGGCTGCGCAGCAGGTCGGCATTGAGTCGCGCGGGGTTGAAGATGCTGCGGTAGTAGGTCAGCCAGAGCGCTTCGCCGGCGTCGTCGATGTCGGCGGCGCCGCGCATCAGCGCGGGACCGGCGTGCAGGGTTTCGCCGTCCCACATCATCGTCGCCGTCGGCGTGGCGATCATCCAGCTGATGTTGCCCATGCGGCGGGCGAAGTGGCGGGCCACTTGCGGCAGCACGTCGTGGGTAGGCTCGAACCACGCCACGAAGCGCGGCGCGCCATCGGCCTCGTCGCGTTCGCGGAAACGGACATACGCATGCATATCGTGCTCCTCGCGGTGGACCGCCTTGACCATGCCGTGCAGCCGCGCACCGTCGGTGTCTGCCGGAGAGATCACGTCGTGCTCACCCAGCTGCCAGCGCCAGACGACCTTGTACAGGAAGGCCCAGCGGTCGGCGGCGGTGAAGCACGCAGCGGTTTCCAGCAATTCCATCAGCTGCCGCGGCAGGCGGAAGGCCGGCTGCGCGGCCACGGCGACAGGGGCCGCCTCGCAGGCAGATGAGAATAAATCGCCGCCGTCGTCCGACGACCATTCTACGGATTCCGGCGGCACGCGGCGCGCGATAAAGTCGCGTGTCGCCGCGCGCCACTCATCGAACGATTGCACCTTCATGCCGATTGCAGCTCCGGCCACAGGTTCATCTGCTGGGGCGCGTCGGCCATCGCCTTGCGCAAATGCTCGGAAGGCGTAGTGTCGCGGGACGGGAAGTAATCGGCGGTCATGATGAACGGCGATATCTTCTTCATGCTGCAACGAAGACGGGACAAATCGGCGTAGCGCACCTGCCGCAGCCGCCGCAGATCGACGATGCGCTGCGCGTTGCGCAAGCCGATGCCCGGAATGCGCGCGATCATGTGCGGCTCAGCGCGGTTGAGGTCCATCGGGAAGTGCTCTCGATTCGCCAGCGCCCACGCCAGCTTGGGATCGATATCCAGCGCCAGGTTGCCGCCGCTGGCCGGCAGCAGCTCGCTGGCCTGGAAGCCGTAGCTGCGCAACAGGAAGTCGGCTTGGTACAGGCGATGCTCGCGCAGCATCGGCGGCGGCGCCAACGGCACGCTCTTCGGGCTTTGCGGGATCGGGCTGAATGCCGAATAGTAGACGCGCTTGAGCTTATAGCTGCCGTACAGCGTTTCGGCGGTGCTGAGGATCTGCTGGTCGTCGCTGGCGTCGGCGCCGACGATCATCTGCGTGCTCTGCCCGGCCGGCGCGAAGCGTGGGGATTTCGGTTCCTCCGCTTTTTCATCCAGCTTGCGGCGGATGGATCCCATCGCCAGCTTGATCGTGTGGACGCTTTTTTCCGGCGCCAGCTTCTGCACGCTGTCCTGCGTCGGCAGTTCGATGTTGACGCTGAGCCGATCGGCATACCGTCCCGCCGCCGCGATCAGCGCCGGGTCGGCATCAGGGATGGTCTTCAGATGGATGTAGCCGCGGAACTGGTGCACTTCGCGCAACTCGCGCGCCACCTGCACCAGCTGCTCCATCGTATAGTCGGCAGACCGGATGATGCCGGAGCTGAGGAACAGCCCATCGATGTAATTGCGGAGATAGAAATCGGTGGTCAGCTTGACCACCTCCGCGACGGTGAAGCGCGCACGCGGCACGTTCGACGTGCGGCGATTGACGCAGTACTGGCAATCGTACAAACAGTAATTGGTCAGCAGGACCTTGAGCAGCGAGACGCAACGGCCATCCGGCGTATAGCTGTGGCAGATGCCCATGCCGGTGGTCGCGCCGAAGCCGTCCTTGCCGATGGAATTGCGCTTCGGCGCCCCGCTGCTGGCGCATGAAGCGTCATATTTAGCCGCATCCGCGAGGATTTCCAGCTTGTCCGTCAATTCCATGCGTCGCCTCGATATACTGTGTTTTCATACAGTATATCAGAGTATTTCGCGCAGGGCCTCCACAAGTCGCGCGCATTCATCGTCGGTGCCGATGGAAATGCGCAGGAACTGGTCGATACGCGCCGACTTGAAGTGCCGGACCAGGATGGCACGCTCGCGCAGCGCCGCCGCCAGGGCCGCGCCATCATGGCCCGGGTGGCGAGTGAAGATGAAGTTGGCCTGCGACGGCAGCGTTTCGAAGCCCAGCGCCGCCATCTGCGCCGTCAGCCACGCCCGCGACGCGATGATGGCCTGCGAGGTCTGCTCCATGTACGCCACATCATCGACGGCCGCCACCGCCCCGGCCTGCGCGACCTGCCCCAGAGGATAGCAATTGAAGCTGTTCTTGACCCGCTCCAGCCCCGCGATCAGATCCGGATGACCAACCGCGAAGCCGACCCGCAGCCCAGCCAGCGAGCGCGATTTGGACAGCGTCTGCACCACCAGCAGATTGTCGTAGCGGTCCAGCAGCGCGATGGCGCTGTCGGCGCCGAAGTCCACATAGGCTTCGTCGATCACCACCACCTGGTCCGGATGCGCGGCCAGCAGCGCTTCGATGCGCTCCAGCGGCAGCGCGATGCCTGTCGGCGCGTTCGGGTTGGCGAGGATGATGGCGCCACACGGCTGGTCGTAATCGTTTATATCGATTTCGAAGCGCTCGTTCAGCGGAACCTGAACCGCCTCGATGCCGTACAAGCTGCAGTAAGTCGGATAGAAGCTGTAGCTGATATCGGGGCTAAGCAGCGGCAGATCGTGCTTGAGCAGCGCATGGAAGGTATGCGCCAGCACCTCGTCCGAGCTGTTGCCGACGAAGACCTGCTCGCGCGCGAGGCCGAAGCGGCGCGCGACGGCGTCCTTGACGGCTGTGCCGTTAGGGTCAGAGTACTTGCGCAGCTCATCACCCACCGCCGCCTGCATCGCCGCAATCGCCTTGGGCGACGGGCCGTAAGGATTCTCGTTGGTGTTCAACTTGATCAGGCCAGGCATCTGCACCTGCTCGCCCGGCGTGTACGGCGTCAGGCCGTGAACGACATCGCTCCAGAAGCGGCTCATTGCATTGCTCCCAGCGCGCGCTCGATGTCGGCGATCAAATCGTTGACATCCTCCAGGCCGACGTTGAAGCGCACCAGCACGCCCTTGTCCTGCCAGTTCTTTCGCATCTGCTGTATGCGGTATGGCATGACCAGGCTGTTCGCCCCGCCCCAGCTATACCCGATCTTGAAGAGCTGGAGCGAGTCGACGAAACGGTCGGTCTGCTCCTCCGTAAAGCGCTCGTCGAACAGCACCGAGAACAAGCCGCCCGCGCCGCTGAAATCGCGCTTCCATATCTCATGGCCGGGACAATCGGTGAAGGCCGGATGCAGCACCCTGGTGATCTCGGGCCGCGCCTGCAGCCACGCCGCCACTTTGCGCGCCGCCGCATCGTGCGCGTCGAAACGCAGGCGCATGGTCGGCAAGCCGCGCGACACCAGGTAGGCATCGTCCGCGCCGACGCCCATGCCGAGCCGCATGTGCGACAGGCTGATACGGTCGTGCAGCTCGCGGTCGCGGGTGACGACTGCGCCCATCAGCACATCCGATCCGCCGGACTGGTACTTGGTCAGCGCCTGCATGCTAATGTCGACGCCGAGGTCGAAGGCGCGCAGCGCCAGGCCTGCCGACCAGGTGTTGTCCAGCGCGACCAGCACGCCGCGCTCGTGCGCCGCCTTGCAGATGGCCGGCAGGTCCGGCACTTCCATCGACACCGAACCCGGCGCCTCGGTCCAGATCAGCTTCGTGTTCGGCTGGATCAGCGCCGCGATGCCGGCGCCGATCAGCGGATCGTAGTAGCGCGCGGTGATGCCGTAGTCGGCCGACAGCCAGCGTCCCAGCTCGCGGTTCGGGTTGTAGACGTTATCGGGCAGCAGCACGTCGTCGCCGCTCTTGAGCAGCGCGAAGTCGACCATCGCGATGGCCGCCAGCCCGCTCGGCGCCAGCAGGCAGAAATTGCCGCCTTCGATTTCGGCCAAGCGCGCCTCCAGCGTGAAGGTGGTCGGCGTGCCATGCAGGCCGTAGGTATAGGCGTTCTTCTCTTTCCAGTCGCCCGAGCGCATGGCCGCGACATTCTTGAACAGCACCGTGGAGGCGTGATGGATCGCGCTCGGGAACGCGGCGAAGCCTTCCGGCGCCTGGTAGTCGGTATGGATCAGGGCGGTCTGCGGGGATTTTTTGATGGTCATGGTTTAACTCTATGCGGGCCGCCAACCCGCACTGCGGCAAAAAGGGGTCAGACCCCGTACGGGGTCTGACCCCGGCGTCCGGGTTGCGGGGTAGCGCTCAATCGAAGGATGAAAAAAAAGCGGACATTTAAAGTCCGCTTCATTTTACAACGCTTCACCCCACAAGTCGTGGGCGTCGGAGGTGGTGATCTTCACATCGAAGAACTGGCCGACAGCCAGCTTCTTGTGCGGCTCGTAAGGCGGCTTGACGTAGACCACGCCGTCGATTTCCGGCGCGTCCGCGCTGGAGCGGCCGACGCCGCCGGTGCGGTTGACTTCATCGATCAACACGCGCACGGTCTTGCCGACCTTGGCCTTCAGGCGCGCTTTCGAGATCTCTTCCTGCAGCAGCATGACGCGGCCGCGACGTTCTTCGCGCACTTCTTCCGGCACCGGATTGGCCAGTTCGTTGGCGGTCGCGCCTTCGACCGGCGAATAGGCGAAGCAGCCCAGGCGATCGATCTGCGCTTCCTTCAGGAAGTCCAGCAGGTACTCGAATTCCGCCTCGGTCTCGCCAGGGAAGCCGGCGATGAAGGTCGAGCGGATCGTCAGGTTCGGATTCATCGCACGCCAGGCCAGGATGCGGTCCAGGTTCTTCTCGCCGCTGGCCGGACGCTTCATGCGCTTGAGCACATCGGGATGCGCGTGCTGCATCGGGATGTCCAGGTAAGGCAGGATATGCTCGCCCATCATCGGAATCACTTGGTCGACGTGCGGGTATGGATACACGTAGTGCATGCGCACCCAGGCGCCGTAGGACTTGGCCAGCTCGCCCAGCGCTTCCATCAGCTGGGTCATGTGGGTCTTGATCGGGCGGCCGTTCCAGAAGCCGGTGCGGAACTTGACATCGACGCCGTAGGCCGAGGTGTCTTGCGAGATCACCAGCAGTTCCTTGACGCCGGACTTGAACAGGTTCTCCGCTTCCAGCATCAGCTCACCGATCGGGCGCGATACCAGGTCGCCGCGCATCGACGGGATGATGCAGAACGAGCAGCGATGGTTGCAGCCTTCGGAGATTTTCAGGTAGGCGTAGTGCTTCGGCGTCAGCTTGATGCCCTGCGCCGGGATCAGGTCGAGGAACGGCTCGTGCGGTTTCGGCAGGTGGAAGTGCACCGAGTCCATCACCTCGGCCAGCGCGTGCGGGCCGGTCACGGCCAGCACCTTCGGGTGCACCTTCATGATGATGTCGTCGCCCTGGGCGTCTTTTTTCGCGCCCAGGCAACCGGTCACGATCACACGGCCGTTTTCGGCCAGCGCCTCGCCGATGGCGTCCAGCGATTCCTGCACGGCCGCGTCGATGAAGCCGCAGGTGTTGACGATGACCAGATCGGCGCCGTCGTAGGACTTGGCGGTTTCGTACCCTTCAGCGCGCAGCTGGGTCAGGATCTGTTCGGAGTCGACCAGCGCTTTGGGGCAGCCGAGCGAGACGAAGCCCACTTTAGGTGCTGGCACGCCGGCGGCTGGCTTGGGGAGTCGTGTGAGTGGTTGCGATTGCATGATTGGTTGCTTTATACGCCATGAAAATTACGAGCAATCGAGCATTATACCCGATTCTCCCTATGGAGAACATGGTAGGATAGAGGTCCACCCAGTGGCACGCACCACGCGTGCCAGGCACCCAGTTCAGGAGAATTCGTGGCAACACTGAAAGACGTCGCAATGCTCGCCGGTGTAGGCATGTCGACAGCATCGCGCGCCATTTCAGGCGCCGGCCCGGTATCGGCCGAAGCGATGAAAAAAGTCCAGGCCGCGATCGAACAACTCAACTTCCGCCCCTCCTCCATCGGCCGCTCGCTGTCGGCGCAGTCGCTGGGGATGATCGGCATCTTCGCGCCGTCGTTCTTCGGCGCTTACTACGGCACCATCCTCAAGCAGACCGACATCGAGCTGCGCGCCATGCGCCGCCATGTGGTCGTTGCCACCGGTTGCGGCGACGGCACGCCGCGCGACGAGGCGATCGAGGCGGTCAAGTTCCTGATCGGCCGCGATTGCGACGGCATCGTGGTGCTGGGGCATGATCTGTACGACGAGGATCTGATCATGCTGCAGAAGATGCATCCGAAGATGGCGTTTCTCAATCGCCGCCACGCGGAGCTGGAGGCGGCGTCGTTCTGCCCGGATCACTATCATGGCGGCGAACTGGCGGCGCAGACCTTGCTGGAAGCGGGCCATCGCAAGCTGGCGGTGATTTCCGGGCCGTCCGGCACCTCGGATAACAAGGAGCGCGTGGACGGCTTCTTCGACGAGCTGGCGCGGCACGGCATCGCGCGCGAGTCGGTCAAGCTGATCGAGTCGGACTTCTCGCGCGAGGGCGGCTTTGGCGCGGCGCAGCGGCTGGTCAACGAAGGCCGCGACTTCACCGGCATGTTCTGCGCGAATGATGAAATGGCGATCGGCGCCATGTCCTGCTTCCACCGCGCCGGCATCATCGTGCCGGACGACGTGTCGATCGTCGGCTACGATGATGATTACTCGGCCGAGTTCTCGTCGCCGGGGCTGACGTCGGTGCACATCCCGATGCAGCAGCTGACGCAGAACGCCGTGCGCTGGCTGCTCAACCTGTGCTACGGCACGCAGCACGAGATCGCGCGCGAATTCCCGGTCACCGTCACCAAGCGCGGCTCAGTCTCGAAGCGCGCTTAACCCCGCACGGCGGCATACAGGGGTCTGACCCCGTACGGGGTCAGACCCCGCCTTACCGGGTTATAGCGCGGCTCAATCCGCCGGCGCGTATCAATGACCCCGCCTTACCGGGTTATAGCGCGGCTCAATCCGCCGGTGCGTATCAAAAAAAAAGGCTGGCATCGCTGCCAGCCCAAAGACTCTACTACCCCTCTACTACACTTAGAACTTCATCGATACGCGCGCGCCGAAGGTGCGCGGGTTGTTGTAGTACGCCGCCCAGATCTGCTGCTTCGGTTGGCATGGCGCGCCGACCTGCGTGCAGACTTCGATCGCGTCGTACTTCACTTCCTTGTCGGTGGCGTTGTTGACGAACAGCTCGGCCGTGTAGGCCTTGTCGCGCGGCTCGTAGCGCACGCTCACGTCCAGCGTGGTGTAAGCCTGCTGCTGCTTGACGCCTGGATGTCCCGGCACGTCGGTGTTGAACGCGCCCGAACCGACGAACGACTCGGTCTCGTAGTGCGCCGACAGGCGCGGCGTGAAGCGGCCCTTGCCCGTGTCGAAGTCATGCTCGTACATCAGCGTGGTGGCGAAGGTCGGCGCGTGCTTCAGCGTGGCGCCGCCGACATTGACGGTCGGCGCGGTGGTGCCGCAGGACTGGCCGTTGGCGCGCGCGGCGTCGACGTCGCACGACAGGAAGTCGTCGTAGCGCGCCTTGAGCCAGGTGGCGTTGCCGGTGAAGCGGTCGATGCTGGTCGGACGATAGCTCCACTCGGCTTCGATACCTTTGACGGAAGCGCCGGCGGCGTTGAAGTTCTGCAGCGTGTTGTTGACCACTTGCGATTCCAGCTTGTCCTTGTACTTCATCCAGAACGCGTCCAGGTTCAGGGACAGCTTGCGGTCGAACAGGTCCGACTTGAAGCCGATCTCATAGCTAGTCAGCTTTTCAGGCTTGGTGGTCGCGCCGCCGTCGCCGATGGCCGGCGAGTGGAAGCCGGTTGTCACCGAGGCGAACGTCAGGATGTCCTTGGCCGGCTTGTACTCGACACGTCCCAGCCAGGTGGCCTGGCCGTATTGCAGGTCGGCCGTGTTGTCGCCGTAGGTGTTGCCGCAGGTCTGCTGGTTCACCACGCCGCCAGGGCCGATGTTGTGGGTGTTGATGGTGCCGACGCCCGGCGTCACCAGTTGCGCGATCTGGCTTGGCGTCAGCGTCGCGCCGCGCGGCGCGTTGTCAGGCCAGTTCGGGCAGGCCCAGTTCTGGCCGCCCACGTCGAACTTGTGATCCTTGGTGTAGCGCGCGCCGCCGGTGACCTTCCACAGCGGATCGATGTCGTAGCTCGCCTGCGCGAACACCGCCTTCGAATGCAGCTCGCGGTCGCCCTGGATGAAGGACATCGCCGACGCATATTGGCCGACGGTCGGTTGCACGAAGATCACGCTGCCGTTGGCGATATCCTGCGCCAGCATCGCTTCCGAAATCTGGCTACGGTCGATGTCGAAGCGAACCTTGTTTTTTTCGCGGAAGAAGAACAGGCCGCCGACCCATTGCAGCGGCGATTCCGAATCCGAGCGCACCTGGATCTCGTTCGAGACGCTGTCGAACTGGCTCCACTCGGTGCGGTTCTCGGCTTTGAAGCCGGGGTAGAAGCCGGCGTCGGCGTCGCTGGCGTTGGTGCGTTTCAAACGGCTCCACGCGCCCAGGTACTGGGTCGAGATCCCGTCCAGCGGACGCCATTCCACCTTGGTCTTGCCGGTGATGATGGATTGATCCAGGTTGCCCGGGGTGTCGATCAGCGCCGCGCGCAGGTCCTGGCCCTGCTTCGGTTCGGCCGACAGGTAGATGTTGCCGGCGCCGGTGTCGCTGTAGTAGTCGGCGATGAAGGTGGCCTTCAGGTCGGGCGTGAACTTCCACAGCAGCGAGGCGCGCGCGCCCTCCTGGTTGCCGGCGCCGTACTTCTGCGCGCCCGGCAGCACGTTCGAGCCTTTCAGGAAGTTGACGTAGCCGTCGTGCTGGTCCTTGATGGCGGCGATGCGCAGCGCGACGTCGTCGCTCAGCGGGATATTCATCATGGCCTGGGTCTGGATATGATGGTAGTCGCCCAGCGTGACACTGGCCGAGCCGAACACCTTCGACGTGCTTGGCGCGCCGGACACCAGGTTGACCGCGCCGGCAGTCGAGTTACGGCCGTTCAGCGTTCCCTGCGGACCGCGCGCGACTTCGACGTGGTTCAGGTCATACATCAGCGCCGTCGCGCCTTGCGGACGCGCGACGTAGACGCCGTCGACGTAGAAAGCCACAGCCGGATCGCCCAGCTCCGTGTGGTTGGCCGAGCCGACGCCGCGCATGTAGACGTGCACGCCGCCCGAGTCGCTGTGCGGCTCGACCACCAGGCTAGGCACCATCGCGGTCATGGTCGCCAAGTCCTTGACCTGGTTGTTGGCCAGCGTGTCCTGGGTGTAGGCGGTGATCGCCAGCGGCGTGTCCTGCACCAGCGTGTCGCGGCGGGTGGCCGTGACGATGATCTTCTCCATGTTGTTGTCGCCGGCGGCCGATGCTTGCGGCGCCGTTTGCTGCGCATACGCCGCGCCGCTGCTGAGTGCTATTTGCGCAATGCTGAGCGCCAGAATCGTCTTTTTCATTTGTGTCTACCTCGCTTCTTCCATCAGTTAAGTTGGCGTGCTGCGCCCGCTCTTTGTCGGGCTACGCACGAGTGGAACCGGTTCCACCGCCAGACGCACGGATGCGTCGGACCATGCCTTGGCGGCCCGGGTGCTGCTTTAAGGTGGGGTCAAGTCTGACATTCGGACACGAGCACGGCTGTAGCGGCCGCTACAGCCGTGCTCGTGTCCGAATGTCAGACTTGACCCCCCAAGCTTTTAGAGCCGCTGTTCGCTGGCCCCGTCAAACAGGGAAATGCGTTTGCTGCGGATCGAGAAGCTGATGTCCTTATCGGTCTCGATGTGCTGCTGGTCCTGCACGATGCCCGCGACCTGGGTGCCGTGGAAGTCCAGCCATAACACGCGGTGCGCGCCCATCGCCTCGACCAGCGAGACCGATGCGCACACCACCTTGTCGGCGCCGTCGCAATTGCCGACGTCGATGTCCTCCGGCCGCACGCCCAGCACGCACGCGTGCTTGCCGGTCGGCGGATGCTTGAACGGATAGCCGGTCACGTCGACCGACATATGCTCGTTGCTGAAGATGGTCTTGTCGCCCTGCCGCTCGATCGAACCCTTGAACAGATTCATGCCCGGCGATCCGAGGAAGGTCGCGACAAACAGGTTGGCCGGCTCGTTGTAGATATTGGCCGGCGTGTCGAACTGCTGCACCACGCCGCCCTTCATCACCGCCATGCGCTGCGCCAGCGTCATGGCCTCGACCTGGTCGTGGGTCACGTAGATCATGGTCGCGCCGAGCTGCTTGTGCAGCTGCTTCAACTCGCGCCGCAATTCGGTGCGCAGCTTGGCGTCCAGGTTGGACAGCGGCTCGTCGAACAGCATCACGTCCGCCTCGCGCACGATGGCGCGGCCGATCGCCACGCGCTGGCGCTGTCCGCCGGACAGGTTGGCCGGCTTGCGCTTCAACAGCGGCCCCAGTTGCAGCATGTCCGAAGCGCGCGAGACGCGCCGCGCGATTTCCGCCTTCGGCGTGCCGTTGATGCGCAGGCCGAAGGACATATTCGCTTCCACGTTCATGGTCGGATACAGCGCGTACGACTGGAACACCAGCGCGATGCCGCGGTCTTTCGGATCGGCCCAGGTCATGTCCTTGCCGCCGATTTCGATCTGGCCGGAGGTGGTGTCGATCAGGCCTGCGATCGAATGCAGCAGCGTCGACTTGCCGCAGCCCGATGGGCCGAGCAGCACCACGAACTCGCCCGCCTTCACATCGAGGTTCAGCGACTCGATGACCTTGTTGCCGCCCAACTGGATCTGCAAATTACGAATAGCTACGTTAGACATGTGGTTAACCCTTCACAGCGCCAGAGGCGATGCCGCGCACGAACCAGCGGCCTGAGACAAAATAGAGAGCCAGCGGCACCAGCGACGTCAGGATGGTCGCAGCCATGTTGACGTTGTACAGGCGCTCGCCGGTGGTGGTGTTGATGATGTTGTTCAGCTGGACCGTCATCGGCAGGTGCTCCGAACCGGCGAAGACCAGGCCAAGCAGGAAGTCGTTCCAGATGCCGGTGACCTGCATGATCACCGCGACCACGATCACCGGCGTCGACATCGGCAGCATCAGCTGCAGGAAGATGCGCCAGAAACCGCCGCCGTCGATGCGTGCCGCCTTGAACAGCTCCATCGGCAGCGCCGCGTAGTAGTTGCGGAACAGGAGCGTCATCACCGGCATGCCGAAGATGGTGTGGATCAGCACAATGCCCGGCAAGGAGCTGAACAGGTTCACCGACGCCAGCACGCGCACCAGCGGATACACCATCACCTGCACCGGAATGAACGCGCCCATCATCAGGATGGCGAACAGCAGGCCCGCGCCGCGCGGACGCCAGAACGACAGTGCATAACCGTTGACGGCGCCGATGCCGATCGACAGGATGGTGCTCGGTACGACGATGGCGACCGAGTTCCAGAAGCCGCTGCGGATGCCATTGCATTCCAGGCCGGTGCAGGCCGAGGACCAGGCTTGCAGCCACGGCTCCAGCGTCGCCTTGACCGGCAGCGCGAACAGCGTGCCGAGGCGGATCTCCTCCATCGGCTTGACCGAGGTAATGAGCATCACGTACAGCGGCAGCAGGAAGAACAACGCGGCGACGATCAGGAAACCATAGACGCCGATGCGGGCCGGCGTCCACGCCAGCTTGCGGCGGCGCACCGGCGGTGGCGCGATGATGCTGTCGTTTGCGGCCGCCGCATGCGCTGCCGCAGCCTTGTCCTTTGCTGCCTTTTCCATTGCTGCCTTATCGAGTTTGACGACTTGTCCCATCATGCCCCCTTGGCGGCGCGGCGGTTGCGCACGAAGTACAGCGGCGCGACGATCGCCAGCACGGTGGACAGCAGCACGATCGACGCGGCCGAAGCCAGGCCGATATTGGCGCGGCCGAACAGGTAGTCCATGATGAACTTGGCCGGCACTTCACTGGCCGTGCCCGGACCGCCCTGCGTCATCGCGACCACCGAATCGAACACCTTCACCACCATCACGAACAGCAGCACGAAGGCGGTCGACACCGAAGCGCCCAGCATCGGCAGCACGATGCTGACGTAGACGCGCCAGCGCGGGATGCCGTCGATGCGGGCGGCCTTCCACAATTCCTCGTCGACGCCGCGCAGGCCGGACAGCATCAGCGCCATCACCAGGCCGGAAGCCTGCCACACGGTGGCGATGACGATGGTGTAGATCGCCATGTCCTGGTCGACGATCCAGTCGAACTTCGCGTTAGTGAAGCCCATCTGGTGCAGCACCTCCTGGATGCCCAGCTCCGGATTCAGGATCCACTGCCAGATCAAGCCGGTGGCGACGAAGGACATCGCATACGGATACAGGAAGATGGTGCGCAGCGCGCCTTCCGCCATCACCTTCTGGTCGATGAACACCGCCAGCAGGAAGCCGATGATCAGGCAGGCGGCGATGAACAGCACGCCGTAGACCGCCACGTTCTGCAGCGACAGCAGCCAGCGCTCGTTGTTAAACAGGCGGATGTACTGCGACGCGCCGACGAAATCGCTGGCCGGGAAAGTGCGCGAGCTGCTGACCGACACGCGGGCGGTCCACAGCATCGTGCCCAGGTAGGCCAGCAGCACCGTCAGCGCCATCGGGATGATGGCGATGTAGGCGGCGATGGACACGCTTTGACGCTTCTTGGCCATGGCTTATTGGTCCTTCAGCGCGCGGGCGAAGGCTTTCTGGGCCTCTTCCGGCGTCTGGTTTTTATTCCAGTAGCTGGTCAGCACGTCCTGCAGCGCGCCGGTGGTGTCGGGCGACGCCAGCATCTCGGTGTTCGGCAGCTGGCGCGACTTGTCCTTCATGATCGCCAGGCCCTGGCGGGCGCAGATGTCCAGCTGCGATTCATCGACGTCGCCGCGAATCGGGATCGCGCCCTTGCGCGCGGCGAAGGCCACTTGCGCGGCCGGCGACGTGATGGTGGTCGCCAGCAGCTTCTGCGCCTTGATGGTGGTGGCGTTGGTGGTTTTCGGGAACACGAACGCGTCGCCGGCGACGATGTACGGCGCTTTAGGACCGAAGCCCGGGAAGCAGCCGAAGTCCTTGCCCGCGACCTGCTTGGCCGCCGCGAACTCGCCCTTGGCCCAGTCGCCCATGATCTGTACGCCGGCCTTGCCGCCGACGACCATCGCGGTCGCGTCGTTCCAGTTGCGGCCCGGCGAGCCGGCGTCGACGAAGGCTTTCAATTTCTTGAAGTCGACCAGCACCTGCTTGAAGGCCGGCGACATCACGGCTTTCTGGTCGCGGTCGCGGTAGACCTTCAGATATAGGTCGGCGCCGCCGACCATCGCGAAGATGGCGTCGAAGGTGATCTTCTCCTGCCACACCTGGCCGCCGAAGGCCAGCGGCACCACGCCGGCGGCTTTGAGCTTGGCCAGCTGCGTCAGGAATTCGTCCCAGGTCTGCGGCTCGTTGGTGATGCCGGCTTTTTTATACGCGGCCTTCGAATAGAAGAACCAGGCCGGCATGTGAATGTCCACCGGCGCGGCGTAGAAGTGGCCGTTGATCTTGATCGCTTCGAGGATCGACGGCGGCATGATCTGGTCCCACCTGCCGGCGATGGCCACGTCATCGACGTTGTTCAGTAAGCCCTGCTCCACGAAGTCGCGGAACTGCTTGGAGGTGTTGAACTGGGCGGCGGTCGGCGCATTGCCGCCGACGATGCGGTTGATGGTGGTGGCGCGCGACGCGTCGGCGCCGGCCACGGCCTGGTCGATCCACTGGCCGCCGGCCTTGTTATAGGCCTCCGCGAACTGCTTGACGGCTTGCGACTCGCCGCCCGAGGTCCACCAGTGGATCACGGTGGCTTTGAGCGGCGCGCCTGCCGCCGGTGCTTGGGCATGGGCCGCGCCGCATGCCGCCAGGGCCAGCGCGATCGCGCTGCCCAGCTTATTGGCCTTGTACATACTGTCTCCCTTGGGCGTCGAGCGCCCATTTTATTCGGATAACTTTGCCTGATGCTTAACTTTTTGCGGATCTCTCCGCCAAAAATTGCGTCACCAGCTTGGCGCTGCGTTTCAGCGTGCGCTTTTGTGTCGTGTAGTCGACATGGATAATACCGAAGCGGCGCTCATATCCAAAGGCCCATTCGAAGTTGTCCATCAGCGACCAGATAAAGTAGCCGCGCACGTCGACGCCCGCCTTCACCGCCTGGTTCACCGCTTCGAGGTGACGGTTCAGGAAGGAGATGCGCTGGCGGTCGTTGACGTCGCCGTCGACCACCTCGTCGTCGGTGGCCATGCCGTTTTCGGTGATGTAGATCGGCGGAAGATTCGGGTAGTCGCGGTGGAAGCCGACCAGCAGGTGGCGCAGGCCGTCCGGGTAGACTTCCCAACCCATCTGCGTGCGCTCCACGCCTTCCAGGTCCACTTCGTTGTAACCGTGCTTGCCGTCGCTGACGACGTTGGTGCGGAAGTAGTAGTTAATGCCGAGGAAATCGAGCGGCGCGCCGATGATGTCCATGTCGCCCTCCAGTGCCATCGGCTCGGCGCCTGGCCACAGCTCCCACAGCGCGGATGGATAGGACTTCTTCAGCAGCGGATCGAGGATCCAGTTATTGTGCTGCAGCTCGAACAGCCACGCGGCGCGCTGGCCCGCCGGGCTGCTGTCGGTGCTGGTGCCGCGGCCGACGTTAGCCACGATGCCCACTTGCGCGGCTGGATCGTTGGCGCGCAGGTGCTGGACCGCGAGGCCGTGGCCCAGCAGCAGATGATGCATCGCCTGCGTGGCGAAGACCACGTCTTGCTTGCCCGGCGCGTGGTGGCCGGTGCCGTAGCCGTGCATCGCCGAGCACCAAGGCTCGTTGAGCGTGGCCCAGGCGTCGACCAGGCCGGCCAGCTCCTTGCTGATCATGTCGGCGTATTCGGCGAAGCGGTGGGCAGTATCGCGGTCGACCCAGCCGCCCTTGTCTTCGAGGTGCTGCGGCAGATCCCAGTGGTACAGGGTGACGAAGGTCTTGAGGCCTTTGGCGCGCAGCGCGGTCAGCAGATTGCGGTAGAAGGCGATGCCCTTGGCATTGGGCTTGCCGTCCTGCGTCATCACGCGCGGCCAGGAAATCGACAGGCGGTAGGCGCCGACGTTCAGGCTGGCGAGCAGCTCGACGTCTTCCGGCCAGCGGTGATAGTGGTCGCAGGCGACTTCGCCGGTGTCGCCGGCCAGGGTCTTGCCCGGCGTGGCCGAGAAGGTGTCCCAGATCGACGGGATGCGGCCATCTTCGGCGACGGCGCCCTCGATCTGATAAGCCGCAGTGGCGGCGCCGATCAGGAAATCCTTGTTCCACAGGACCGAATCGGCCGGTGGCGAGAAAGTCTCTTCCAGTGCAACGGATGCATCAAATACCACAACAACTCCTTCGCTTTAACATGAAGTGGAAGCGCTTCCACACGATGTTGTCGATAGTACTACCGAAGAAATTGAGGTGTCAAACGGAATCGTAGATTTTTTGTAACTTGGCTACAAAAATCCGGGGTCAGTTCCAAAAACTGGACACGAACTCAACCGTAAAGAAGCTTTACGGTCGAGTTCGTGTCCAGTTTTTGGAACTGACCCCGGAGTTCAGCGTAGCGTAATTACTTTTTGTCGGTCGGCGGGACGCCTGGAACAAATGGGAAGGTGCCGAACAGGTTTTTGCTCTGGCTTTGCATCTGCTCTTGCATCTGCACGAACAGGCTCTTGCTCTGGTCGATGTAGTTGTTCATCATGCCCTGCATCATCGGGCCCTGGACGTTCATGAACTGGGTCCACATTTCCGGGCTGAAGGGCTTACCCTCCAGGCCGCCGCCGCCCACCGCCGTGCCGGTGAACTTGCGCTGGATGTCGGTGAACGCTTGCACGTTCTTTTCCAGGTATGAGCCCATCATGCCCTGCATGGCGTGGCCGTAGAAGCGGATGATCTGCGCCAGCACGTCGCTGGAGAACATCGGCGCGCCGCTGGCCTCTTCTTCCAGAATGATCTGCAGCAGGATGCTGCGGCTCAGGTCTTCGTTGCTCTTGGCGTCGACAACGGTGAACTCCTCGTTGTCCAGCACCAGCTGCTTGACGTCCGTCAGCGTGATATAGGAACTCGTCTGCGTGTCGTACAGACGGCGATTCGGGTATTTTTTGATCAGGCGGTCAGCATTTTTTTTCGCACTACTCATCACAAGTCCGTTTATTGCGCCGCAGCGCGTACTCTAACAATTCGAAAAAAAAGCGAACTTCGGTCCGCTTTCCCACGTGCCTACATTTTCCATTATAGAGGGGAAAAAGCATATCTTGCACAATCCGATATAACTTTCGGAATTTATTGCAACGCAACCAATTTTACGGTTCAACAATAAACGCTTTTTCCCCAAGGCATCAATCAGCCTTTACCTTAACATAGCGGCCCGGCGCCGGCTCGATCGGTTTGTACCGTGCGTTGCCCTGTTTGGCCTTGGGCTTGACGTCCTTGCCGCCGTGCGTGGCCAGGAAGGCCGCCCATTCCGGCCACCAGCTGCCCGGATTTTCCGTCGCGCCAGCCAGCCACGCTTCGGCGTCGGCCACCTTGGCGCCGCCCCGCCCCGCCGGCTTGTCGTTGGTCCAGTAGCTGCGCTTGTTCTTGGCCGGCGAGTTGATCACGCCGGCGATGTGGCCCGACGCGCCCAGCACGAAGCGGTTGGCCTTGGGTTTGTCCGGATTGAGGATGTTGAGCGAACCGAAGGCCGACGGCCACGGCACGATGTGGTCCTCGCGCGAACCATACACGAAGGCCGGCGCGGCTATGCTGGTCAGGTCGATGGTCTCGCCGGCCACCGTCAGCTTGCCCGTCTTGAGCTTGTTTTCCAGGTAGGTGTTGCGCAGGTACCAGCAGAACATCGGTCCCGGCAGGTTGGTGCTGTCCGAGTTCCAGTACAGCAGGTCGAACGGCGGCGGTTCGTTGCCCTTGAGGTAGTTCGACTGCACGTAGTTCCACACCAGGTCGTTCGGGCGCAGGCTGGAGAAGGTGCTGGCCAGGTCGCGCCCCGGCATCAGGCCGCCGCCCTTCAGTTGCTGTTCGCGCATCGACACCTGCTGCTCGTCGATGAACACGTCGAGCACGCCGGTGTCGCTGAAGTCGAGGAAGGTGGTCAGCAAGGTCAGGCTGGACGCCGGCTGCTCGCCGCGCGCCGCCAGCGCCGCCAGCGCCGTCGAGACGATGGTGCCGCCGACGCAGAAGCCGAACATGTTCAGCTTGTCCTCGCCGCTGATGTCCTGCACCACGCGGATGGCGTCGATGACGCCCTTTTCCACGTAGTCGTCCCAGGTGGTGTGGGCCAGCGATTTGTCCGGGTTGCTCCAGGAGATCATGAACACGGTGTTGCCCTGCTCCACCGCGTAGCGCACCAGCGAGTTCTCCGGCTGCAGATCGAGGATGTAATATTTGTTGATGCACGGCGGCACCATCAGCAACGGGCGCTGGTGCACCAGCGGCGTCGCCGGCGCGTACTGGATCAGCTGGTACAGCGGCGTCTCGTACACCACCGTGCCCGGCGTCATCGCCAGGTTGCGCCCCACTTCGAAGGCGGATTCGTCCGACAGCGAGATATGCCCCTTGTTCATGTCGGCCAGCATGTTGGCCAGGCCCTTGGTCAGGCTCTCGCCCTTGGTTTCGATCAGCTTTTGCTGCGCTTCCGGATTGGTGGCCAGGAAATTGGCAGGCGACATCGCATCGACGATCTGCTGCACGGCGAAGCGGATCTTCTGCTTTTGCTGCGGCGTTGTCTCGACCGTGTCGACCATGGCGTTCAGGAATTTGGCGTTTAGCAGGTATGATGCGGCGTTGAAGGCCGTCATCGGATTGCCCTGCCAGGCCGCCGAACTGAAGCGGCGGTCGCTCACGTCCGGCGTTTTGCCGGACAGGAATTCCTGCCACAGCGCCGCGAAGTCGTCCATGTACTGGTTTTTCAGCTTTTCCATCGCGTCCGGCTTCACGGCCGCGCCGACATCCTGCATCATGGCGGCCAGCGGGTTGGCGTCGGCGGGCGGCGCCATGCTGAACCAGGATTGCCACTGGCCGGGATCGCTCATCTGCGACATCCAGGCGTTGGCAATGGCTTGCGGATCGGGCAAATTCATGTGTGATTCCCTAAAAATAGTTTGAATATCTTTAACCGGGCTGCTGATGTTGATTGTTGCTATTGCTTGGATTTACGTGGTCGGCCTGATGGCGCTGACCGAACCGTCCATCGTTGCGGGAATTGTAACGTTTTTGCTCTATTGCGTGCTGCCTCTCGGGACCTTGTTATACATCGCCGGAACAGGAAAACGCAAGGCGCGGCGCCGCGCCGAGGAACTGGCGGCGCACGAGGCCCGCAAAGCGGCGGCCGAAGGCGAAGACTAAGCCTGCCCCGGCGCGCTTCATTTGCGCCAGATCAAACTGGCTTGACGGCCGGTGACGCCGTCGCGGCGGAAAGAGTAAAAGCGGCCGGAGTTGGAGACGGTGCAGAACTCGCCGCCGTGCACCTCCGTCACGCCGGCGCGGTGCAGCAGGTAGCGCGCCAGGCCGTAGATGTCGCACAGGTGCTTGCCCGGCTTGCCGTCGATCGGCGAAAACGCCGCCTTCACATGGCGCACGCCGGATTCATCCACCGCGCCGGCCAGGAAGGCCTGCATCACGTCCGGGCCGACTTCGAACTGGTAGGCGCCGATTGCCGGCCCCATCCACGCCATCAACTCGCCGGCGCCAGCCGCGCGCATCGATTCCACGGTCCGCTCCAGCACCCCGTTGGCCAGCCCGCGCCAGCCTGCATGCGCGGCCGCCACGGTCTTGCCCGCGCGGTCGCAGAACAGCACCGGCAGGCAGTCGGCCGTCATGATGACGCAGACCTTGCCGGGGATGGTGGTCATGCTGGCGTCCGCTTCCGGCACCTGCTGCGGCGTCACCCTGGCCAGGTCAGCCACGACGGTGCCGTGCACCTGCGACAGCCAGGCCGGCTCGCCGGGCAGCTGGGCGGTGAGGATGCTGCGGTTCTGCGCCACCAGGTGCGGCTGGTCGCCGACGTGGGTGCCCAGGTTCAGGCCGCCGCTGCCCATGCCGTCGTCATACGGAGCGGGGCTGACGCCGCCGCGCCGCGTGGTCGACAGCACCCCCACGTTGGCCGGCAAGCCGGGCCAGTGCGGGATCAACCATTGCTGCTGTATAGACATCAAATCTGTTCCGGTTCCTCAATGCCGGCGCGTTCGAGCAGCGCGGCGAAATCATCAGCCAACGGCACGGTCCACTCGCACGGCTCGCCGGTGGCCGGATGCACCAGGCCCAGGCGGCGGGCTTGCAGCGCCTGGCGCGGGAAATAATCGGCCAGGTGCTGCTTGCCGTACGTCGTGTCGCCGACCAGCGGAAAGCCGATCGACGCCATGTGCACGCGGATCTGGTGGGTGCGGCCCGTTTCCAGACGGCACTGCACCAGCGTCACGGGACGGCCCTCGCCCAGCTTGCCGCTGCCCAGCACCTGATAGTGGGTGATGGCCGGCTTGGAGCCCATGCCGGTCGAGACCGCCATCTTGATGCGGTCTTTCGGGTGGCGTCCCATCGAAGCATCGATAGTACCGCTAATGCGCGGCATGCCCCACACGACTGCGAAATATTCGCGCTTGACGGTGCGCGCGGCCAGCTGACGCACCAGGTCGGTCTGGGCCGGCAGGTTCTTGCCGACCACCATCAGGCCGCTGGTGTCCTTGTCGAGGCGGTGCACGATGCCGGCGCGCGGCACGCCGGCCAGCGGCGGATAGTGGTGCAGCAGGCCGTTGAGCAGCGTGCCGGACCAGTTGCCGGCGCCCGGATGGACCACCAGCCCGGCCGGTTTGTTAATCACGATCAGGTGCTCGTCTTCATAAACGATGTTAAGTTCCATCGCTTCGGGCTTAAAAGCCTCGTCTTCCGGCGCCGGTTGGGGCAGAATGACGATCTTCTCGTCGCCGTAGACGGTATCCTTGGTGCTCTTGGCCGGTTTGCCGTCGACGGTCACGAAGCCGTCGGTGATCCACATTTGCAGGCGGCCGCGGGAAAATTGCGGTACCAGGCCGGAGATCACTTTATCGAGGCGCTGGCCACAGGCTTCGGGGGTCAGTTCCAGTTCGATCGGAGCCAGGCCGTCGTCCTCGTCGCCAAAATCGCCGTCCTGAACATCCAGCAGGGCGGTCTCGGTGTCATGATCGGAGGAAGATTCGGCCGAATTCGGCTTTGCAGTTAATATCACGGTAATCCTATCGGCTATAATAGCCTCGTAAAACTTTGGTTAAACAGCTTCTTGCAAAACAATATGCAAAAAAAATTATCGGTAGTCGCAGCAACGTTGGTTCTGCTTAGTTTGTCCGCTTGCGGCATTTTCTCGGAGAAAGCCGACGAGACGAAAGGTTGGAGCGCTACGAAATTATACTCGGAGGCGACCGATGAACTCGACGGTCAGCACTACGAGCGTGCAATTCAGTTGTATGAAAAGCTGGAATCGAGCTATCCGTTCGGTACCTACGCCCAGCAGGCGCAGATGCAGATCGCCTACGCCTACTACAAGGCACAGGACCAGGCCCAGGCCCTGGCCGCCGTCGAGCGCTTCATCAAGCTGCACCCGAACCACGCCAACGTCGACTACATGTACTACCTGCGCGGCCTGGTCAACTTCAACGACCAGATCGGCTTCCTGAACTTCATCTACGAACAGGACGTCACCGAACGCGACCCGAAGGCCACGCGCGAAGCGTACGCGGCGTTCAAGGAACTGGTGGTCAAGTTCCCAAACAGCAAGTATACGCCGGATTCGCTGGATCGTATGCGTTATCTGCTCAACGCGATGTCGTCGTATGAAGTACACGTGGCGCGCTACTACTACCGTCGCGGCGCCTACCTGGCCGCCGCCAACCGCGCCATGGGCATCATGAACGATTACCGCGACTCGCCGGCCATCGAAGAGGCGCTGTTCATCATGATCCGCAGCTACGACAAGCTGGGCATGACCGAATTGCGCGACGATACCATGCGCGTGTTCAAGCTGAACTACCCGACCAGCAAGTTCCTGGATGAAGGCAAAAAGGCCGAGCGTCACTGGTGGAAGCTCTGGAATTAAGCTAAAAACCGGGACTCAGGTCCCGGTTTTTTATTATTTACACGGTTTTACTCGGCTACTTTACGGCGGAAAATCCAGGTCTTGTCGTCCGAATCCTTCTTGTCGAAGGCATAGCCGTCGACATTGAATTTCTTCAGCTTCTGCGGATCGGTGATGCCCTTGACCGCAGCGTAGCGCGCCATCAGGCCCCTCGCCCGTTTGGCGTAGAACGAGATGATTTTGTACTTGCCGTTTTTCCAGTCCTCGAATTGCGGCGTGATCACCGGCACGTCGAGCAGCTTGGGCTTGACCGACTTGAAGTATTCTTCGGACGCCAGGTTGACCAAGGTGTCGGCGCCCTGCTCGTTGGCGTGCTGGTTCAGCGCCTGGGTGATGGTCTCGCCCCAGAAGGCGTACAGATCCTTGCCGCGCGGGTTGCTCAGGCGGGTGCCCATTTCCAGCCGGTGCGGGTGAATCAGGTCCAGCGGGCGCAGCATGCCGTACAGGCCGGACAGGATGCGGATGCGCGCTTGCGCATAGTCGAGCTGCGCCGGCTTCAGGGTGCGCGCGTCGAGGCCGCCGTAGACGTCGCCGTTGAAGGCCATCACCGCCTGGCGGCCTTCGGACGTATCCTTGGTCCACGACGCGTAGCGGGCAACGTTCAGCGCCGACAGATTATCGGACAAGTCCATCAGCTCGCCGATCTGCACCGGCGAAAATTCGCGCAGTCGGCCGATCAGTTGTTCGGAGTGGTCGAGAAACGACGGTTGGGTGTGCAGCTTGGTGGTCGGAGGAGTGTCAAGGTCGAGACTTTTTGCGGGCGAAAGCACTATCAGCATAAGATTCCAAAAACAATTTACAAGATTTCCCACATGATACCTGTTCCAAAGAAACTCATCGTCATCGACACCAATGTCTGCCTGGACCTGTTCGTCTTCAAGGACCCGCGCTGGGGCGAGCTGCTGGGCGCGCTGGAAAGCGGCGCGGTCGAGGCTATCACCCGCGCCGATTGCCGCGACGAATACAACATCGTGCTGCACTACAAGCACCTGCCGCTCGACGACGACAGCCGCCCGCTGGCCGCCGCCCGCTTCGATGCACTGATCAAGGTGGTGGCGCCGCCGGAATCGGGCGTGCGCCTGCCCGTCTGCACCGACAAGGACGACCAGAAATTCCTCGAACTGGCGCGCGACGCCAACGCAGACGTGCTCATCACCAAGGACAAGGCGCTGCTGAAACTGGCCCGCCGGCTGGCCAAGGCCGGCATGTTCAAGGTCATGGTGCCGGAAGCGTGGTCGCTCGGCGCAGAATGAGTATCCAGGCAACACGAAAGCGCGGACGCTGCGCTAGAATAGGCTATCTGTCCACTACATAGCCGCCATGAACAGTCGCACGAATCTGAATCCGGTCACCCCGGTGCTGGCCAGCCGCTTGCCGGCCGTCGGCACCACTGTCTTCACCCGCATGTCGACGCTGGCCGCGCAGGCCGGCGCCGTCAATCTCGGCCAGGGCTTCCCCGACTTCGGCTGCGAGCGCAGCCTGCTGCAAGCCGTCAACGACGCCATGCAGGCCGACTTCAACCAGTACCCGATGATGCACGGCGCGCCGGTGCTGCGCCAGGCCATCGTCGACAAGGTCGCGGCCATCTACGGCCATCGGTACGACATCAACAGCGAGATCACCGTGACCGCCGGCGCCACCCAGGCGCTGACCACCGCCATCCTGTGCTGCGTCCATCCGGGCGACGAGGTCATCGTCATCGAGCCGGTCTACGACAGCTATGTGCCGGCGGTGACGCTGGCCGGCGGCGTGGCCGTCGCCGTGGAAATGGAAGTCGACGCGAATGGCTACAGCGTGCCGTGGTCCAAGGTCGCGGCCGCCGTCAACGGCAAGACCCGCCTGATCATCATCAACACCCCGCACAACCCGACCGGCAGCGTGCTGCGCGCCGCCGACATGCAGGCGTTGGCCGACATCGTGCGCGGCACCGACGTGCTGATCCTGTCGGACGAGGTCTATGAACACATGGTCTACGACGGCCAGCAGCACGAGTCCGTCTGTCGCCATCCTGAGCTGGCGGCGCGCGCCTTCGTCGTCTCCAGCTTCGGCAAGACCTATCACGTCACCGGCTGGAAGGTCGGCTACGTCGCCGCGCCGGCCGGCCTGACGGCGGAATTCCGCAAGGTCCACCAGTACAACGTCTTCAGCGTCAACACGCCTATGCAGCACGGCATCGCCAGCTACATGGCCGATCCCAAGCCCTACCTGGAATTGCCGGCGTTTTACCAGCGCAAGCGCGACCTGTTCCGCGACGGCCTGCGCACCACGCGCTTCGAACTGCTGCCGGCCGACGGCACCTACTTCCAGTGCGTGCGCTACGATAAAATTTCGACGCAGACGGAAGCCGAGTTCGCCGAATGGCTGACCACCGAGATCAAGGTCGCGGCCATCCCGGTGTCGGCGTTTTACCAGCAAGGCAAGGAGTCCGGCATCGTGCGCTTCTGCTTCGCCAAGAAAGATGAGACGCTGGCGCTCGCCTTGGAGCGGCTGGCCCAAGTTTAATTCGGGATCGCAAAATGTCCGACACCAATCACCTGCACCCGCCGCTCGAAGCGGCCACGTTCGCCGAGCAGGAGCGGCCGCCGTCGGTGCTCAACCTGCTCAACCAGAGCAACCGCCGGCTGGAGCGCCTGTTGCAGACGCTGCACAACGAACGCAACGCCGAAGGCGAGCTGCGCGAAATCGCGCACGACGTCATCCACGCGGTCGCGCTGAATCCGGATATCGCGCTGGCGACCATTTTCCTGAGCCAGATCGCCGGCACCTACGCGGTGCGGCACTGCATCGAGACGGCCGTGGTGACGGTGGTGATCGCGCGCCGCATGGGCAAGAGCGAGGCCGAGATCCAGACCGTGGCCGCCGCCGCGCTGACCATGAACGTCGGCATGCTGCGCCATTGTGAAAATTTCCAGAACAAGAGCGGCCCGCTGAACACCGATGAAATGTCGGTGGTGCGCCGGCATCCCGAAGAAAGCGCCGACCTGCTCAAGTACGCCGGCGTGCAGGACCAGGAATGGATCTCCTGCGTGCTGCTGCACCACGAGAATGACGCCGGCAGCGGCTACCCGGCGGGCATCGCCAGCCCGGAGGTGACGTTGAACGCCAAGCTGCTCAGCCTGGCGGACCGCTATTGCGCGCAGGTGTCGGCGCGCAACTACCGCAAATCCATCCTGTCCGACCAGGCGCTGCGCAATCTGCACGACGACAAGGCGGCGCCGGTCGACCCCGCGCTGCTGGAGCACTTCCAGCGCGAGCTGGGCGACTTCCCGCCGGGCTGCCTGGTGCGGCTGGCCGCTGGCGAGATCGGCGTGGTCAGCCGCCGCCAGGGCTGCAGCAACGGCTTGCAGGTGCATTGCCTGCGCGACCCATCCGGCGCGATGATGGCGCAAGCGCAGCCGCGCTGCCTGAGCGACGGCGAATGGCGCATCACCGAGGCGCTGACCGAGGACCAGGCCTCGACCCGCTTCAGCATGAAGCAGATCTGGGGCCAGCAGGCCAGCCTGTAGGATTGAGCCGCGAACCCCGCCCCGGACGCGGGGTCAGACCCCGAATGGGGTCTGACCCCTGGTCGCCGCCGTGCGGGTTAATGCAAATGCCGCCGCGAGGCCGCCACGTACGCGCCGCGTACCGGCAAGCCCCACCCCGTCAACGCGCCAGCTGTTCCAGCTTGCGGTCGATGAACGCTTGCAGTTCCGGCGTCAGTCCGCCGGCGGCGCGGGCGCGGGTGTAGGCATCGCGCGCTTCGGGCAGATGCTGCCCGGCCTGCAGCGAGATGCCCAGGCCCATCCACCACACGCCGCTGTTCGGCGACAATCTCAGCGCATCGCGATAGTGCTGCGCCGCCTCGTCGTTGCGGTGCTCGCGCTGCAGCACGCCGGCCAGGAAGCCGTGATATTCGGCGCTGTTGCCGGCGTAAGGCAGCGTCGTGAGCAGCGTTTGCAGCGCCGGGCCGCCCTTCTCCAGCTGCAGGCGCGCCAGCACCATCGCCAGGCCGGGCTGGCGCGGGTCGATGCCCAAGGCCAGGCGCAGTTGGCGGATGGCGTCGTCGGTGCGTTTGTTTTCCAGCAGCAGGCTGACGTAGGTCTGGCGCGCGGCGTCGTTGCGCGGGTCGATTTCCACGGCCTTGTCCAGATCCGCCATCGCGCTGGTGACGCGGCCTTCCTGCAGCGAGGCCAGGGCGCGGCGATAGGTATTTTCCGCCACTTGCTCCGGCGTCAAATCGCTGACGGCGGCAGCGGCCGTTCCGGTGTTCGCGGCGGCTGCGGATTTGCGCGGACGCGGCGGCGCCGGCGCGGCATCGGGCGCGGCATCCGCATGCGCTGCTGGCGCGGACGGCTTGGGCTTGGGCTTGGTCTCGGCGACGGCGTGATCCTGCGCCGGCTGCTCGGCGGAGGGCGCGGGCTCGGCAGGCACCACGGGCGGCGCGGCGGCGGCCGGCGGCTCCTGGAAGCGCGGCCGGTCGGGCACGCGGTTATCGATCACCCTCGGCACCGGCCCCGGCGGCGGCGCGCTGCGGCTTTGCCAGTACTGCCAGCCATACCATGCGCCCGCCGCCAGCACCAGCACCGCCGCGCCGGCGCCGGCCAACAGCAACGGCCGGCGGTCGCGCTCGATGGCGGGCACGGCTTTCAGCGCCTGCGCGTCGAGCGCGGTATCGCTGCTGCCGCCGCGCGCGTCCAGGTCCTGCAGCATTTTATTAATCAAGCTCATTTGGTCAGCGCCCAGGTCAGGCCGCACGCGGCGATCAGCACGCTCACGCCGGCGGCCAGCCACGGCCAGCGCAAGCGCCCGCGCGGCATCACGGTATCGTTGGCCGCCAGCTTGACGTGACGCCGCGCGACCTGCTGCTTGCCCTCGCCAAAACTCAGCATCAGCGCCTTGTTGGCCATGATGTTGACCAGCCGCGGAATGCCGCCGCTGGACTTGTACAGACAGGCGATGGCGCCGCTGCTGAACAGCCGGCCGCCGGTGTAGCCGGCCACGCGCAGGCGGTGCGCCAGATAGTATTCGATATCGTCGCGGGTCAACGGGCCGAGGTGATAATGGAAGGTGATCCGCTGCGCCAGCTGGCGTATCGCCGGATCCTGCAAATGCTGGTTCAGCTCGGGCTGGCCGAACAGCACAATCTGCAGCAGCTTGCGCTTTTCGGTTTCCAGATTGGTCAGCAAACGCAGCGCCTCCAGGCTCTCGGTCGGAATCGCCTGCGCCTCATCCAGGCACAGCAACACCTGCTTGCCGTCGCGCGCCAGCTCCAGCAAGCGGTTGGTGATCGACTTGAGCAACTGGTGCTGGTCGACATCGCGCTCCAGCGGCACTTCCAGCTCATCGGCCAGGGCCAGCATCAGCGTGCGCGGCTCCAGGTAGGGGTTCGGAATATAGGCGGTGACGAAACCCGGCCCCACGGTGGCGATGAATTTGCGGCACAGCAGCGTCTTGCCGGTGCCCACCTCACCGGTGATCTTGATGAAGCCTTCGCCGCTCTTGGCCGCCACCAGCAAGGTATTCAACGCCTCCTGCGAATGCGGGCTGGTGAAGAAATAGCTGGTGTCCGGCGTGATGTTGAATGGCGCTTCACGCAAGCCGAAGTGTTTGCTGTACATGATTAGTTCCGTCCCCTGCGGCTCGGATCGAGCTCCTTGATGCGGCGGCCGCTGTCGAGCAGATCCTGGTTCCAGTCCGACGACGTCTCGACGATGGTCGGCTTGATCAGCACCACCAGCTCGCGCTTCTGGATCACCTCGCCCCGGCTGCCGAACAGCGCGCCGATGACGGGAATATTGCTCGCGCCCGGCACGCCGGAACGGTCGGTGGTGGTGGCCTGGCGCATCAGGCCGCCGATGGCGACCACCTGGCCGTCCTGGCCGCGCACCATGCTGTCCATTTCCGACGTCGACGAGGCCGCCAGCGGCAGGCTGAAGTTGCCGAGCGAACCCAGGTTCAAGCCCTTGTTGACGGTCGACACCTGGCTCACCGACGGATGCACGTGCAGGATGATGTTGCCATGGTCGTCGATCTGCGGCGTCACGTCCAGCACCACGCCGGAGAAGAACGGTTGCAGCGTCAGCGTCGGCGTGGTCACGCCGGTGCCGGTGCCGCTGGTGGTCGTGGTGGTGCTGACGCCGGTGACGTAGAACTCGTCGGTGCCGATCTTCAGCAGCGCCTTCTGGTTGTTCAGCGTGGCGATGCGCGGGCTCGACAGCACATGCACCGTGCCCTGCCCTTCCAGGAAGGAAATCAGCGCCGCGAAGTTACTGGTCTGGAAAGCCACGCCGAACAGCGCGCCGACCGCGTCGGCCGAGGCGCCCAGCGAGCTGCCCGGCAGGCCGTTGATGCCGGCCGGACCGACGCTGTTCAAGGCGCCGCCGACGTTGAGCGGGCGCAGCGTGGTGTCCGGCTGCAGCGTGCCGGCCGAGAGGCGGTTGTTGCCGCCCGCGCCCAGCTTGCCGAACGCCGCCCAGTTGACGCCGCTCTGGAAGTTGCTGTTCAACTCCACTTCGAGGATCTTGGCCTCCAGGATCACCTGGCGGTCCACCGACAGCTGAGTCGCCTTCAGATACATGTCGACGTTGCGCAGCTCGTCGGGCATGGCGCGGATCACGATCACGCCCGACTGCGGGCTGATGGTCACGCTGCGGCCGTCCTTGCCGGTTTCGATGAGGGCGTCCAGCGCGGTCTTGAGCTCCAGCCAGAAATCGCTGGACGAGGTGGTCGAGACGTTGGCGGAATCGCGCTGGGTCTGGTTGCCGCCCGGCGTGTTGCCGTTGTTGCCCGAGTTGTCGCTATTGTTGCCGCCGCCACTGTTGCTGTTGCCGCCGCCGCCGCCACCGTTGCTCTGGTTGCCGCTGTTGCTGGTGCCGGCGTTGGCCACCGAGGTCGACGACACGCGCAGGCTGGACACGCCCTTGCGGATCGCCGTCAGGTAGTTCACCTTGAACATCTTGGTCTGCATGGTCAGCGGACGGATATAGATGCGCGTGCCCTCGACCTTGTAATCGTAGCCGTACATTTCGCGCACCGCGTCCAGCGCCTCGAACAGGGTCACGTCCTTCAGGTTGGCGGTGATGGTGCCGCTCACTTCCGGGTTGATCAGCATGTTGTAGCGCGTGCCGGCCACGATGGAATTGAAGAACTGCTGCACCGGCACATTATTGAACGAGACGTTGAAACGCTCCTCCAGCACCGCGCGCGCCTTCGGCAGTTGTTCGGCCAGTTGCGACACCGGCGGCAGCAAGGCGCTGGCGACGGCGTCGTTCTGCGCCGCGACGGCGGGCTTGGCGGAGGCGGCCGTCACCTCGGCGGCGATCTTGTCGTAGGTGTCGCGCTTGGACGGCGCGCCGCAGCCGCTCAGGAGCAGCGTGGTCGCGATGGCGGTGGTGAGTATTTTTTGCATATGTTTCTTAGCGTTAGTGAGCGGCTTTTTTGACATCCGCCCCGGCGTCGGGGAACAAGGTAAGGATTTGTTTTTGCCGTCCGTTTAACAGCACGACCCGGTTCTTGCCGACTTCGACCAGCACCGCACCATGGAATTTTTCGCCCTTGCGCACGGTCTGGCCATCGATCACCGCGACCTCGCGCCCGCGCGAGCCGATCAGCACCGATTGCAGCTGCGGGCCCCTGGCGACGGCGAGCTCGTCGTGTGCGCCGGGCGCCAGCAGGCGCGACTCCGGCGGCGGCATGGTCGGATCGGCCAGCGTCTGCGCGGCGGCGGCGCCCGACAGGGCGACGCAGCACCAGCCCAGCATCGTCATGCGCTTCATAGTTTCATCCATTTCGAATCCAGGCTCAGCGTGTAGAGGGTCAGCGTCAGGCGCGAGTTCGGATACTGCTGCGCGTCCAGCCTGGCCTTGCCCCAGAACAGCTGCACCGGCAAGGCTTCCAGCGCATCCATGTAATTGACCATGTCCAGATAACTGCCTTGCAAAACGATCTCGACGCCATGACGGTACAGCAGCTCGCGCGGCTTCGGCGCGGGCGCGGCGGGCGCGCCGGCCGGGGCCGCTGCCGCCGCCGCCGCGGCGATGTTCGCGGCCACCGCGGCCGGCGTGCCTGCTGGCGCCTGCGGCTTGGCCGGTCCCTCAGGCTGCGTCTGCGGCAAGGCTGCCTCGTTCATGCCGGTCACCGGCAGCGTCTTCATCGACATCAGCCGCAGCTTGCCGTTGCCGCGCAACAGGTGCTCCAGCAGCGGCGCGATCTTGTCCGGCGCCACCAGGCCTTTTTGCACCGCCATCAGGCCGGCGCTGGCGCTCTCGATGTCGGCCTGCATCGTCTTCAGCCTGGCGCGCACTGCCGCATCCGGATCCGCCGTGAAGCCTTGCGCCTTGAAACCGATCTCGGCGTCGATACCGGCAATCTGATTCTGCTGCTGCTTGATCTGCATTTGCAGCAGCTTCTGTTTCGCCAGCAAGGGCTCGATCGATATCGTGTAAACCAGGAACAGGATGGCCGCGACCACGGCCAGGAACACCATCGCCCGCTCTCGCAGCGTCATCGCATCGAGCTTGGTGCTCAGCTTAATCCATTGTTGCAACAGCTGCTGTTTCATTTGGCGGCCTCCTGCGCGGTCGATTGCAGGCTGAATTCCACGAATGGCGCGACGGCCGCCACCGGCGCGACAGCGGTTGGGGCCGCCGGGGCGGCGGGCGCGGCGGGCTGCTGCACGTCCGGCCGGCCGATGTCCAGGCTGGCGAAGGTCTTGCCGTGCATGACGCGCTCGCCGGTCAGGCGGGCGATGTAGTTCGGAATCAGCGTCGGCTGCATCGCCCTGCCCTGCACGCCGATGTCATTGCCGGCGCCGTTGATGGTCACGCCGGTCAGCCACAGGCCGCCGACATTCTGTCGCGACAACGCGCGGAAATATTCGGCATAGCCGTCCGTATTGCCCAGCGCGCCGCCGTGCAGCACCGACTCGACATCGTGCAGCGCCTTCAGCTCCGCCTCGGCCTGCGCCAGCTCGGCCGCCAGCGCCGGACTTTTCTGGCGCGGCGCGAACTGCGCGTTGGCGTTGACCAGCCGCCGCTCGCGGTCGGCCAGCAGCGCCTTGCCGGACGCCGCGTTCTGCTCCAGCTCGGCCACGTTGCGCCCGGCGTACCAGGTCAGCAGCAGCGCGCCGGCGACGATCAGCCCCAGCGCCTCGGCCATCGGCAAGGCGGTGAAGACCTTCTTCTGCTTGAGGAAGATCGGATTGAACAGGTTGATCTGCTGGCTCACAGCAGCACCTCCTCGTGCCGCAGCGCCGCGCCGAGCGTCAGGAAGAAGCGCTGCTGCTGCGCCACGTCCTGCAAATCTGGCGCATTGCTCAGGTCGAACACATCGTCCAGCGTCATCGCCTCCACCGGCATGTACAGGTTGGCGGCCAGGTACTCATGCAAGCCCTGCGCGCCGCTCGGCGCCAGCAGCAGCTTGAGCACGTTCACATAATTGAACTGGCGGTCGAAGTGATCCAGCGAGCGCTGCAGCTCCAGCGTGATCTTGTCGTACAGGTTCTGCAGGCGGTCGGGATCGCGTTCCGCCAGTTGCGCCGTCGTGACGTCGATGCGGCGCGACAGGTACAGTTCGCCCTTGTAGGTGATCGTCAGCAGGCCGCCGTCGGCGTCGAAGGACAGCATGGCCAGGCCACGCCCCTCGGTCTCCAGCAGCGTCGAGATATTCCTTTGCGCCATCTCGGGGATATCGATCACCTGCAGTTGCAACTTGGCTTCGCCGAACAGCGCCTGGCGCGACTGGATCAACGCGTTGCGCGCCGCGATGGCGAACATCGAATGGCTGCGCGACACCGCACCGGCGTCGATCGGAATATCGAGCACGTCGATGGTGGCGTCATCGACATGGAAGTCGAGCATATCCTTCAAGCGCCAGCGCACCGCCGTTTTCAATTCGTCCTGCGGCACGTTGGGCGCATCGACCGTCAGCATCTGGTACTCGCCGCCGCTGAGCAAGGTGCTGCAGCGGTAGTTGGCGGCGCGCAGGTCCTTGTTGATGCGTTCCAGGGCCTCAGGCGAGTAGCTGGTCTCGGACGGATAAAACGCCGACAGCTCGACCACCGCCTTGGCGTCGCGCACGCGCCGGACCCGGCCCGCACAGACACCGTCCCGCAGGAAAGTAACCGTGAGCCACCCATCCGATTTTTTTGCTCTATTAAACAAACCCATGGCGACGATCTAAATGATTTCCAACACGCGAGGTTTACGCGCTAGATGATTGATTATATTCAAGTTACACCGTATTTCCTGCTCAAATTTGCAATCCTTCCGCAAAAACACACACATTTCCTTGTGGCTTGCGGTTTTATAGCTGCACCGTCAACACCCGCTGCACATATTCGGGACCGCGCGTCACGTTCGGACAGCCGTTTGCGCCCGGCTGATTGCACGCGGTCGAGGTGATGACGATGTGGTCGGCCGTGCCGGCACAGGTCACCGTCACGGTGAAACCCGACAAGGTGGTACCGGTCGGCATTGCGACCGCATACGGCCCACCGCCACAGGCTAGCGTGGCGTTGGGGGTCGGCGTCGCCGGACCGGAACGCAGGGCGATATACAAGGCCCACTCGGTGCCGGCCCTGGCCGCCTGATAGGCGCGCTGCCCCTGGATATCCTGGATCGACGCCGCTTGCTGCGTGCTGGTCAGCGACACCACGGCGGCCGCCAGCCCGGCCAGCACCACCAGCAGGAAGATGGCCGTCACCAGCGCCACGCCGGCCGAGTTGCGGCGCGCCCGCAGGCGCATGAACGATGGAGTCTTCATGGCGTGTTATTCACGTGAATTTGATGGGCGAGCGTCACGGTTTCCAAGGCCGCATTGCCTGGCGCGGGGCGGGCTAGCGAGATCGACATCCCGATCAAGCCGGTGTGCTGGTTGGCGGCCGCAGCCACCGTGAACTGGCAGCCGAGCACATTGCTGCCCATTAAAGCACGGCTGACATTGGCCACCGCGGAGGGATCGATCTGCGCAGCCTGGAAACCATAGTTCCAGTAGCGCGTCAGCGTCCCGCGTCCCGCCGCGTCGTTGACGCAGGCAAACGTCACCGGCGTCGTGGCGACATTGAAGCGATGGTCGGGCGACGTGTTCGGCACGCGCGGCGTCGGTGCGGCGTTGAAGGCGTTGGCGAACGGGTTGTTGTTTGCCGCGTAAGGATCGACAAAGCCAATGGTGCTGCCGTTCACCGCAGTCACCGTGGCGCGGTTGCCTCCCACGTTGGCGTAGGCGTCGGCGTCGACGAAGCCCGTCCCCAGGTTGTAGACGACGATAGAGTCGCCCACCGCGATCGCATAGGCGCCGCTGGGGACGGGGCCGACGATGTCGAAAGACAGCCGGTTGGCCTGGGTAAAACTCAGCGAGTTGGGGCCGGCGTTGTCTTCCACCGCCAGGTACAGGCCGCCGGCCTTGGTCGGGATGAATTCCAGCAGCGACAGGTTGCCGGCCACGCTCAGGCGTATGCTGTTGGGCAGCGCGGTGTGCAGCTCGCGCGCCATGCGGCGCAAGGCCAGCTCGGCCACGTCGCCCATGTCGGCGCGGGCCGCGTTGTCGACGTAGCTCTGCACCGGGCGGCGGATGAACATCACCGTGGTGCCGGCCAGGATGGCGGTCACGACCATGACCACGATCGCTTCCACCAAAGTGAAGCCGTGCTGGCGTCCGGGGCGTTGGTTAGGCGGGCTGGTCATGGTGTGTAGTTCGGCGCATAGCGGGTGCGGAAGCCGTCCAGCGTGATGACGTCGTTCGGCCCGGCGCCGTAGGTGACGGTGATGGTGATCAGCAGCGCCTCCATGTTCAACGCACTGGCGTTGCTGGCGGCCACGACCCGGTTCGCCTGCGGCGCAGGAATTAACGGCGGTCCCAGCGATAGCGGCGTCAGCGCCAGCGTCGTGGTGATGCCCGCCAGCGAGTTGCCCGCCACGCCATTCCCGAGCGGATTGCCCGCCACATCGGTATCGACCAGCTGGGTGCCGATGGTTCTGGCAAAGGCGCGCACCGGCGTTCCCGGCACGTAGGGCGGATTGGTGCGCGGCACGTAGTCGTTGACGTTGTCAAAGGGACGGGCATTGTCGGCCTCCGGCCCCCACTGCTCCACCGTCGCGGCAGCCGCGCAGCGCGTGGTGTCGGTGGCAACGGCTGCCTCGGCGGCGATGGTGGCGGTGGAGGCGTTGGCATCGGCCGGGTCGCAGGCCGTGAAGCTGGCCAGCTGGACCTCTTCCATATAGGCCTCGGCGATCAGCATGGCCTGCTTGCGGCGGATCGGATCGGCGCTGTTCCGGTTGGCCATGTTCAGCACCTGCATGATGCCGGCGGCGGCCACGCCCACGATCACCATGAACATGATCAGCTCGATGATGGTCAGGCCGCGCTGGCGGCTGTGCTTATTGGACATAGCCTGTTTCCGGCCAGATGGTGATCGGGAAGCTGTTGGCGCCGCTCGTGAAGGTGAATGTCGTTAGCGCAAACGTGGACGGGCCGCCGACCGCATCGGCAGCCGTGTAGGGCCGGCCCAAGGCATCGAAATAGAAAAATGCGCCCGGGGATGGATTGGAGGCGATCGCCACATTGTTCGGCCGGCCTTCGCACATCCAGTCGCTGTTAAAGGTCCCGTTGACCAGGCAACGGACACGCGTGCCCTGGCTGCCGCTGTTGCTGCCGCCTGGCGCGACGATGATGTCGGTGGCGGCGCAGGCGGACTGCGTGCAGACGGCGAAGCTGTTGCCGTCCGTGCGGACAAACACTTCCTGATTCCGCGCGATGGCCAGCTTTTGCGCGTAACGGATCAGGGACTTGACCTGATCCGCGTAGGCGCGGCCTTCAAAGAGGGCGTTGTCGAAGAAGCGGGAGGCGCCGATGGCGCCGAGGATGCCCATCAGCACGATCACCGTGATCAGTTCAACCATGGTGAAGCCGCCAGATGACCGGCCCGAGCGCGTGAACGGCAAGGACATGAGCTCGGGCCTACATCAGCCCTGAGTTAGCAACCAGCTGGCGTGGCGGTGACAGTAATGACCGGCGGCACACCCACAACCGTCGGCTCAGCGTAATTGACGAAGCACGTGACCGATCTGGCGGTGTTAAAGATGCTGTTGGGCACGATGGAGATGGTGCCGGCGGCGGCGCCCGGCGACGTCGCTGACGCTGCGGTGCCCGGCGGGATCACCGTGTAATCCGCGTCGGTGATCCCAGCGGCGGCGACGAAGCCGGCGTCGGCCTGCGGGTAGCCGGAGGCTAGTGGCGTGGTGAAGGTGACGGTCCGATTTTCAAATGGCACGGAAACCAAGGTCTGATTGATCAGCCACTGGCCGCGCGCAACCGAGGCTGTCGATGCCAAAGCACCGCGCACCGCGTTCAGCGACGCCACACGTGCATCGCCGCCAAGGTTCGAAAAGCGCGGCAAGGCGGTGGCCGCCAGGATGCCGAGGATGACAATCACTACAATCAATTCGATCAGCGTGAAACCCGCTTGGGCTTGCTTGCGCATCGCGGTCATGGCTGGCTTATTCATTTACTCTCTCCAAATCGTCCAATAAGGTATGAAGTCGGCGCGTCGCGCTAATCCTTCACTTGCTCAAAGGCCACACCATCAAGTTCGGGTGCGCCTGACGGCTTGGCGGGGCTATGGGGCAAGCGGAATAATTTTACCTTGTATTTCAAACGTTTCGATGGAGCATTTCGAAAAGAATTTCCGTTATTTAACAAATAAATCAGACTTTTGTCGTAGCGGTCGAAGCACCAGTTGCCTCGGCCGATGTCCTCGTCCGCCGGCTGGAAAAATTCTCCAGCGTAATTCGCCGGCTTGTTTTTTAACAAATTTAACGGATTTTGTTCGGCCAAAACCGCGAAATCGATGCTGCCGCCGGGCAATTTGCCTTGCGCGACCTTAAATTCTAAGGCCGCGCGAACATTGGCCACCGTATGCTGCACCGCCACCCGCTCCGCCTCGCCTTGATAATAGAACAGCCTTTGCAGCAAGATCGTGGCCAAGACGCCGACGACAGCGACCGCGGCGGCAAATTCCAACAAACTCGCGCCGCGTTGTTTCCTAGTCACAAATATAGTCAAAATAGTCACGAATGGCTCAATGGTGCAAGGCGGCTTTGCCCAAATCCCAGATCGGCAGGAAGATACCCAGCGCCAGCACCAGCACCATGACGCCAAGGAAGCTGATCAGGATGGGCTCGATCTGCGCCGACAAGGTCTTCAGCTCGTAGTCGACCTCGCGCTCGTACATCTGCGCGATCTCGTCCATCAGGTCGTCGATGGAACCGGTCTCCTCGCCCACCGCGATCATCTGCAGCACCACCGGCGTGAACACGCCGGCCGCCGCCGCCGTGCGCAGGATGCTGTCGCCGCGCTCGACGCCGTCGCGCATCTGCTCGACGCGGGCGCACAGGTAGGAATTATCGACCGTCTGCGACACCACCGTCAGCGCCTGCACGATCGGCACGCCGCTGCGGCTCGACAGCGCGAAGCTGCGCGCAAACCTGGCCATCGTGGCCTTCAGCACGATCTTGCCGGCGACCGGGATGCCCAGCTTGAACTTGTCCCATTTGTACCGGCCGGCGCTGGTGCCGACCCAGGCGCGGAAGCCCCAGAAGCCCAGCGCCGCCGCGCCCGCCATCATCGGCCAGTAGCGCACCGTAAAGTTCGAGGTGCCGATCAGGATCCTGGTCATCAGCGGCAGCTCGGCCTGGAAACTGGCGAACACGCCGACAAAGGCCGGAATCACGAACATGTTCACCACCACCATCGCGATGACCATGGCGATGACCACAAAGGTCGGATAGCGCGTCGCCGACTTGACCCGCGCCCGCATGTCGCGGTCGAACTCGAGGTGGTCGAACAGCCGCAGGAACACCTCCTCCAGCCGCCCGGTCATCTCGCCCACCCGCACCATCGACAAATAAAACGGCGTGAACACCGCCGGATGGCGCCGCATCGCGGCCGACAGCTCGCGGCCCGAGTCGAGCGACTCGCGCAAATCCTTGATCACCTTGCCGAATGACTTGCTCACCGCCGATTCCTGCAAGCCCGCCAGCCCGCGCATGATGGGCACGCCGGATTTGAGCAAGGTGTACAGCTGGCGGCTGAACAATTGCACGTCCATCGACGTGACCTTCTTTTCAAACAGCTTGAGCCACCAGGCCTCGCCGTCGGCGGCGGCCGCCTTGCGCGTGACCACGATCTCGATCGGCGTCACGCCGGTGTTGAACAGCTGGTCGGCCACGGCGCCGCTGTCGGCGCCCTCCAGCACTCCCTGCATCAGTTCGCCGCGCGCGTTGCGGCCCTTGTAGGCGAAGAACGGCACGTTAATCCTCGATCTGGTTACTGATGCGCATCGCTTCGGACACCGTGGTGCGGCCCTGCACCACCAGCATCACCGCATGCCGGCGCAGCGTCTCGCCCGCCATCTGCGCGCCCGCCACCTTGAGGAAATGCGCCGGATCGGGATCGTTGGCCGCGTCCACCACCGCGCGCGTCATCTCCAGCAGCTCGTAGACGCCGGTCCGGCCGCGATAACCCATGCCGTTGCAATGCGAACAGCCCTTGCCGTGGAAATAGCGCGCCTTGTCGACCTTGTCGTTCAGCTCCAGGCTCAGCCATTCACGCTCGGCCGGCAGCAGCTCGTACGGCGTGGTGCAGCTTTCGCAGATCACCCGCACCAGCCGCTGCGCCAGCACCGCCTGCAGCGAGCTGCCGACCATGTAGCGCGGCACACCCATGTCCATCAGCCGCAGCGGCGTGCTCATGGCGTCATTGGTGTGCAGCGTCGACAGCACCAGGTGGCCGGTCATCGCGGCGCGCAGGCCGATGGCGGCGGTTTCCTGGTCGCGCATCTCGCCGACCAGCACGATGTCCGGATCCTGCCGCAAGGCCGAGCGCAGCACGCGGGCGAAGTTCAGCTCGATCTTGTCGTTGACCTGCACCTGGTTGATGCCGGGCAGCCGGTACTCGACCGGATCCTCGACGGTGATCAGCTTTTTCTCGACCGAATTGAGCTCCGACAGCGCGCAATACAGCGTGGTGGTCTTGCCGGAGCCCGTCGGCCCGGTCACCAGCACCAGCCCGTTGGGGCGCTGGATGATGGCGCGGAATTTCTCCAGCACGCCGCGCGGCATGCCGATGGCGTCCAGCTTCAGTTGCGTCGACCCCTGGCTCAGCAGACGCATCACCACCGATTCGCCGTACTGGGTCGGCATGGTGGAGATACGCACGTCGATGCGGTGGTTCTTCACCCGCACCGCGAAACGGCCGTCCTGCGGCAGGCGCTTCTCGGAAATATCCAGGTCCGACATCAGCTTGAGCCGCAGCGCCAGCGACGGCGCGATCTTGATGTCGGCCTCGGTCTGCAGGTGCAGCACGCCGTCGATGCGGAAGCGGATCTGCAGCCGGCCCTCCTGCGGCTCGATGTGGATGTCCGAGGCGCGCACCTGCATGGCGTCGTCGAACACCGATTGCAGCAGCTTGACGATGGGCGCCTCTTCCAGATTGGAGTTGGCGGCCGCCAGCGCGCCGAAGTCGACCGAGACGTCGCCCAGGTCCTGCTCCAGCTCGCGCGCCAGGTCGGAGATGTCCTCGGTGCGGCGGTAGATGCGGTCGATGACGCCCAGCACCTCGGTCTCATTGACCACCGCCAGCTCGATGTTCTGCTTGACGATGCGGGAAATCTCGTCATAGGCGAACAGGTCGGTGGGGTCCGACATGCCGACCAGCAGCGAGCCGCGCCGGTCCTCGAGCACCAGCGCGCGGAAGCGCCGGGCCTGGGTCTCCGGCAGCAGCCGCACGATCTCCGGGTTGATGTTGAAGAACTTCAGGTTCAGGTAGGCGATGTTGAGCTGCCGCGCCAGCGCGCCGGCGATCTGTTCCTCGGTGACATAGCCGTTCTCGATGAAGACGCGGCCCAGCTTGCGGCCGCTGCGCTTCTGCTCGGCCAGCGCCAGCCCCAGTTGCTCCTCCGACAGCAGCTTTTGCTGCACCAGGATTTCCCCCAACCGGACTTTCTCTGGCCTTGCCATACCCGCTCCTTAAATAAACTTGCGGCCATTCTATGCCAGAATGTGGCAAGCGCGAGAGCCCGACCTGTCCGGATGTCGCTTTCTGCGCACGAATGCGCTACAGTGTGGGTCGTTTCCCCAGCTACACTTCCATCGCCTTCCATGACCGTACCCGCCCTGCGCCTCCAGCAAGTCGTCAAACGCTACGGCCCCGCCAGCGTGCTGCAGGGCGTGGACCTGGAATTGCAAGTCGGCCAGTGTTTCGGCCTGGTGGGCGTCAACGGCGCCGGCAAGACCAGCCTGATCAAATGCCTGCTGGATTTCTGCGCGCTCGACGGCGGCGCCATCGACATCTTCGGCCGGCCGCACCGCGAGCCGGCGTCGCGCCGGCCGCTGGGCTTCCTGCCCGAGCGCTTCACCCCGCCCTACTATCTGACCGGCGCCGACTTCATCCGCTACCTGCTGACGCTGCAAGGCCTGCGCTACGACGCCGCCGCCGTCGCCGCGATGCTGGCCGCGCTGGACCTGGAACCGTCCGCGCTGCAGCGCACGGTGCGCCAGTATTCCAAGGGGATGACGCAAAAGCTGGGGTTGGCCGCCTGCCTGCTGTCGCGCAAGCCGCTGTATATCCTGGACGAGCCGATGAGCGGCCTCGACCCCAAAGCGCGCGCCTTACTCAAAGAGCAGCTGCGCCAGGCGCAGCGCGCCGGCGCCACCTTGTTCCTGACCTCGCACGCGCTGGCCGACGTCGACGAGCTGTGCGACCGCATGGCCATCCTGCACGACGGCCGCATCCGCTTCGACGGCACGCCGGCCGAATGCCGCTTCCGCTACGGCGCCGACACGCTGGAACAAGCCTTCCTGGCGTGCATCGCGGAGCGTCAATGAGCGGCGCCATGTACCAATCCCACTTCGGCCTGCGCGAAACGCCGTTCGGCATCACGCCGAACCCGGCCTTTTTCTACGCCGGCAATACCCGCGGCGACATGCTCGACGCCATGATCTATGCGGTCGCCAGCGGCGAAGGCATGATCAAGGTGACCGGCGAGGTCGGCGCCGGCAAGACCATGCTGTGCCGCATGCTGGAAAGCCGGCTGCCGCCGCACATCGACGCGATCTACCTGGTCAACCCCAACCTGAACCCGCTGGAGGTGCAGTACGCCATCGCCGCCGAACTGGGCCTGGAGACCGCCGGCCTGCGCGCCGACCAGGTGCAGCGCCTGCTGCATGCGGACCTGATCGCCCGGCACAGCGCCGGCCGCCAGGTGGTGTTGCTGGTCGAAGAGGCGCAGGCGATGCCGCTCGATACGCTGGAAGCGATCCGCCTGCTGACCAACCTGGAGACGGCCCGCAGCAAGCTGTTGCAGATCGTGCTGTTCGGCCAGCCGGAACTCGACGCGCATCTGAACCTGCCCTGCATGCGCCAATTAAACGAGCGCATCACCCACAGCTTCCGCGTGCCGGCCATGGACGCGGCACTGATCGGCGAGTTCCTCGACTTCCGCCTGCGCGCGGCCGGCCACGACGGCCCCGCCATTTTCAGCCCGGCGGCGGCCCGGCTGATCGCCGAGCGCTCGGAAGGCATCGTCCGCCGAATTAACATTTTGGCCGACAAGGCGCTGCTGGCCGCCTACGCCGACGACGCCGCCGTGGTCGGCGCACGTCACGCCCGCATGGCCATCGCCGAGTCGCCGTTCCAGCGCCGGCACGGCCTGGCGGGCCGCTCGGTCGGCCATGTACCGGCCCGGGCGCTTGCTATAGGATGCTTGCTGGGACTTTTTATTGGGGCAATTTGCTGGGCTATCCTTGCGGTAGCTCCCGATTTGTAAGATCATGACATTTAAAATTGCAAAAGCACAACAAAAACAACAATACCGCTGCTCCCTGGGCCGGAAAGATATGATGAAAAAACTCACTCCCTCGCTCGCCCCCGTGGTCTGCGGCGTGTTGCTCAGCGCTTGCGCCAGCCATACCATCCCCAATTCCCCGACCCACATCAGCGAAGCGCCGCGTGCAGCCGGCTCCATCCCCGAGCCGGTGCAGCAGAGCGTGACACTGGCGCCGCCCAAGCCGTCCGCCAAGGTGGAAACGTACAGCGTCACCGTACACAAGGTGCCGGTGCAGTCGCTGCTGTTCGCGCTGGCGCGCGATGCCGGCCTCAACGTGGACGTCCATCCCGGCGTCGAAGGCGCGGTCACGCTCAACGCGCTGGACCAGACGCTGCCGCAGCTGCTGAGCCGCATTCAGCGCCAGGTCGACATGCGCTACGAGATCAATGGCGGCACACTGACGGTGCTGCCCGACACGCCGGAATGGCGCAACTATAAGATCGACTACGTCAACATCGCCCGCAGCACCAGCAGCAGCGTGAATATCGCCACGCAGATTTCCACCACCGGCGGCGGCGGTGGTGGCGGTGGCGGCGGCGGTGGCGGCAGCAGCGCCAATCCGGTCGGCGCCACGCAGGCGGCCACCAGCCAGTCCGGCGGCGGCGCCAGCAATCCGACCAACAACGGCAGCAACAATTCGACCACCGTCGTCAACAACCGTTCGGATAATAACTTCTGGTACAGCCTGGAAAAAAACATCCGCGACATGCTGCGCGCCTCCAACCTCAACGATAATCCGGTCGATCCGCTGGCCTCGCTGCAGCAGACCGGCGCGCAGCCGGGCGCGGCCGGCCAGCCGGCCCAGCCCGGCCAACCCGGGCAGGGCGGGACGCAAAACGTGCCGTTCGCCGCCGCGACCGGCTTCGACGGCGGCGCTTTCGGCCAGTCGCGCAACAACAAGGGCAGCTCCGTCATCGTCAACGCCGAGGGCGGCCTGATCGCCGTGCGCGCCACCGGCCGCCAGCACCAGAAGATCGCCGAATTCCTCGACATCGTGCTGGGCTCGGCCAAGCGCCAGGTGCTGATCGAGGCGACCATCATCGAGGTGCGCCTCGGCGACCAGTACCAGCAGGGCATCAACTGGTCCTACCTGGGCAAGGGCGGACTCAAACTGAACCAGGGCCAGATCGGCACGCAAGGCTTGCCGAGCGCGGTCAACCCCAAGTCGACGCCGGGCATCTTCCTGCTCGACTACGCCAACCCGACCAGCCGCCTGGGCAATATCGCCGCCACCATCCAGCTGCTGGAATCGTTCGGCAAGGTGAAAGTGCTGTCCAGCCCGAAAATCAGCGTGCTCAACAACCAGACCGCGCTGTTGAAGGTGGTCGACAACAATGTGTTCTTCTCGATCAAGGTCACGCCGGCGGTGCTCGGCGTGAACGGCACGCCGACCTCGCCGGCCACCTATGAATCGCATCTGGAAACGGTGCCGGTCGGCTTCGTCATGAGCGTGACGCCGCAGATTTCCGACAGCGACGAAGTCACGCTCAACGTGCGCCCGACCATCACCCGCATCGTCGGCTACGTCAAGGATCCGAATCCGGCGCTGGCCGCCGGCAACGTGGTCAGCCAGGTGCCGGTGATCCAGGCGCGCGAGCTGGAATCGATCATGCGCGTCAGCAGCGGCCAGATCGCCGTCATGGGCGGGCTGATGCAGGATTCGGTCGAGAACGCCAAGGACGGCTTGCCCGGCCTGAGCGGCCTGCCGCTGGTGGGCAACCTGTTCTCCTACCGTAACGAGAACAGCACCAAGACCGAGCTGGTGATCTTCATGCGTCCGGTCGTGGTCAAGGACGCCAGCGTCAACGGCGATTACAAGGAATACCGCTACATGCTGCCGGGCCAGCAGCCCGACACCGAAGCCTACCCCGTCCCGGTTCCTACCACCAAGGCGAATGGATCATGAGTCTGTTAATGCAAGCGCTGAAGAAAGCCGAGCGCGCCAAACAAAACGCGGTCTCCGACGACGAGTCGGACAAGCCGTCGGAAGCGTTTGACGAGATCCTGGCGTTGACGCCGGAACCGGCGCGCACGCCGGCCGCCACCGTGACGCCGCCGCTGGCCAAGCGCGAGTTGAGCCTGGACCTGGAGCCGATGGCCGAATTCAGCCTCGAGCCGATGGCCGCCGACACGCCGGCCGCCAGCCCCACCCCGCGTCCGTCGCCGGCCCCGCAGCCGGCGCACAGCGATCACAAGGAGCCGGGCCTGACCATGGACCTGGCGCCGGATCCGGCCGCGCCCGCGCCGGCCGCCAGCGCAAGCCCGGCGGCCGACGCCATGCCGTACAGCTCGGGCGCAGCACGCTCCGACGCGCCCGCTGGCGCGGAGTCGGCCTCGGCCGCCGCGGCCAGCGGCCAGCGCTTCGCCGCGCCGCGCGCCGCCGCGCCAGCGCCGGCGCCTGCCGCCGCTGCGGCCACGGCGGCATCGCCGGCGCCGGCGCCGTCCGCCGCCGGCAAATCCGCCGGCGCCCAGGCCTCGGCCCGGTCCGCCAAATCCGGCGCTGCGGACAAGCCGCGCGGCGCCGCCCGCGCCCGCGCCGCAGCCGCAGCAAGCGCCGAACCCACCGGCATCGACCCCGAGCGCATGCGCCTGATCGGCCTGATCGCCGTGCTGGTGCTGATCGTCGGCGGCTTCGGCTTCTACTACTGGCAAGCCGTGATGGCGCCGGGCGCCGGCTCGCGCCTGCCGCCGGTGCCGATGCCGCCGCCCGGCGCGACCGGCGCCACGCCGGTGCAGGTGATCGGCCCCGGCGCCGCCCCCGGCTACACCGACCCGCAAGGCATGGACCCGTCCGCCGGCGCGCTGCTGGCGCCGCAGAACCGTGGCGGCCGCGACGACCTGGAGCGCCGCCTGGCGCGGACCGAACAAGAGCTCGCAGCCGCCCAGCAAGCGATCCAGGCGCAACTGAGCGCGCCGCGCGTGGAAACGCTGCCTGCGGTGGCGGCGCCGGATAACAGCGATATCCGCGTCGCCCGCGCCGTGCAACCGTCGCGCGTGGCGCCGGAGCTGAGCAGCGCCTACCAGGCCTTCAACAGCGGCGACCTGACGGCCGCGCAACAGCAATACGACGCCGCGCTGCGCCAGGACGGCAACAACCGCGACGCCCTGCTCGGCCTGGCCGCGCTGGCGGCGCGCCAGAACCAGACCGACAAGGCCGCGTCCTACTACCAGCGCCTGCTGGAACTGGACCCGGCCGACAGCACCGCCACGGCCGGCCTGATCGGCCTGCGCCGGGGCGACGCCGGCCAGAGCGAAAGCCGCCTCAAGTCCGCGCTGGCCGCCAATCCGGAAGCGGCGCCGGTGCACTTCGCGCTCGGCAACCTGTACGCGCAGCAGGGCCGCTGGTCGGACGCGCAGCAAGCCTACTTCCGCGCCTTCAGCGCCGCGCCGGACAACGCCGACTACGCCTACAACTTGGCCATCGGCCTGGACCGCCTGAACCAGGGCAAGCTGGCGCTGACCTATTACCAGCGCGCGCTGGCCCTGGCGCAGGACAAGGCCGTCGGCTTCGACCGCAACACGCTGCGCCAGCGCATCCACGAACTGGGCGCTACGGCGCATTGAGCATCATGGCGGAACAAGCAAAACTCCCGCTCGGCAAACTGCTGATCCAGAAAGGCGTCATCAGCGAAGACCAGCTGCGCATCGCGCTGATCGAGCAAAAACGCAGCAACGAGCCGCTGGGCAAACTGCTGATCACGCTGGGCTTCGTCACCGAAGCCACGGTGCGCGAGGCGCTGTCGGAAAACCTCAACCAGCAAAGCGCGGACCTCAACAGCCTGGTGGTGGACGCCATCGCCCTCAAGCTGATCCCGAAGGAAGTGGCCAAGCGCTACCGCGTCTTCCCGATCGTCTACGAGCGCGCCACGGACAACCTGATCCTGGCCATGTCCGACACCAGCAACATCGTCGCGCTGGACCAGATCAGCGCCATGCTAGTCAAGGGCATCACCATCACGCCGCTGCTGGTCAACGAATCGGACATCCAGCGCGCCATCGACCAGTACTACGGCTTCGAGTTATCTATTGATGGCATCCTGCACGAAATCGAAACCGGCGAAGTCAACTACGCCAGCCTGGGCACCACCTCCGACGAATACAGTCAGCCGATGGTGCGCCTGATCGACGCCATCCTGGCCGACGCGGTGCAGAACGGCGCCTCCGACCTGCACTTCGAGCCGGAGCAATCGTTCCTGCGCATCCGCTACCGCATCGACGGCATCCTGCGCCAGATCCGCAGCCTGCACAAATCCTACTGGCCGGCGATGGCGGTGCGGCTCAAGGTGATGTCGACCATGAACATCGCCGAGACGCGCGCGCCGCAGGACGGCCGCATCTCGATCAAGTTCTCCGGCCGCCAGATCGACTTCCGCGCCTCGGCGCAGCCGACCACACACGGCGAGAACTTCGTGCTGCGCGTGCTCGACCGCCAGAAAGGCATCGTGCCGCTCGACGGCCTGGGCCTGGGCGAGGATGAACTCAACCTGCTGAAACTGATGATCGCCCGTCCCGACGGCGTGATCCTGGTGACCGGCCCGACCGGCTCCGGCAAGACCACCACGCTGTATTCGATCCTCAACCACATCAACACCGAAAGCGTCAACATCATGACGCTGGAAGACCCGGTCGAATACCCGATGAACATGATCCGGCAGACCTCGGTCAACGAATCGGCCAAGATGGGCTTTGCCGAAGGCATCCGCTCGATGATGCGGCAGGATCCGGACATCATCCTGGTCGGCGAGATCCGCGACAAGGAAACCGCCGAAATGGCCTTCTCCGCCGCGATGACCGGCCACCAGGTGTATTCGACGCTGCATACCAATTCGGCCATCGGCTCCATCCCGCGCCTGCTCGACATCGGCGTGGTGCCCGACATCATGGCCGGCAACATCATCGGCATCATCGCGCAGCGGCTGGTGCGCCGGCTGTGCCCGAGCTGCCGCGAGGCGCACGTCGCCGACGACGTCGAACGCCGCCTGCTGGGTATCGGCGACGACGCCGGCCCGCAGACGCTATACCACGCGGTCGGCTGCGACCAGTGCTCGCACCAGGGCTACAAGGGCCGCATCGCCATCATCGAACTGCTGAAGATGACGCCGGCGCTGGACGAGATGGTGGCGCGCCGCGCCTCCTCGCGCGAGCTGAAGACGGCCGCCGCCGCCGGCGGTTTCCACAGCCTGATCGACGACGGCGTGCGCCGCGTGATCGAAGGCGTGACCACGCTGGAAGAAGTCGGCCGCGTCGTCGACCTGACGGAGCGCTTATCGGAGCGGGCCCGCTGATGCCCCAATACTTCTACCGCGCGATGGACGCCGGCGGCCAGATCCAGCCCGGCAATATGGACGCCGCCAACGAGCCGGACCTGGAGCTGCGCCTGCACCGCATGGGAATGGACCTGATCGACTGCCGCGTCTCGCGCTCGCGCGTGGTGGCGCTCAAGCGCGTCATCACCCGCCGCGACCTGATCAACTTCTGCTTCCACATGGAGCAGCTGACCGGCGCCGGCGTGCCCATCCTCGAAGGCTTGAATGACCTGCGCGAGAGCATCGACCACCCGCGCTTCCGCGAGATGATCACCGGCCTGATCGAAAACATCGAAGGCGGCATGCAGCTGTCGGCCTCGCTGGCCGCGTATCCGGAAGTGTTCGACCTCACCTTCACCAGCCTGATCACCGCCGGCGAGCAAAGCGGCAAGCTGGCCGAAGTGTTCAAGAACCTGTCGGAAAGCCTGAAGTGGCAGGACGAACTGGCCTCGCAGACCAAGAAGATCGTCATGTACCCGCTGGCGGTCGGCGGCTTCGTCATCGCCGTCATGTTCTTCCTGATGATCTACCTGGTGCCGCAGCTGACCGCCTTCGTCAAGAACATGGGCAACACGCTGCCCTTCCACACCAAGGCGCTGATCTTCGTCTCCAACATCTTCATCGATTACTGGTACATCCTGCTGGCGATCCCGCTGATCGGCTACTTCGGCGGCCGCGCCTGGCTGGCGCGCAGCGAGCAGGCGCGCTACGCCGCCGACGGCTTCAAGCTGCGCATCTGGATGATCGGCCCGGTGCTGCACAAGATCATCCTGGCCCGCTTCGCCACGTTCTTCGCGATGATGTACGGGTCCGGCATCACCATCCTCGAATGCATCCGCCTGTCCGAAGGCATCGTCGGCAACCGCGTGGTGGCGGCCGGCCTGCGCCGCGCCGCGCAGCAGATCTCCGAAGGCCAGGGCATCACCGCCGCGTTCCAGAACACCGGCATCTTCCCGCCGCTGGTGATCCGCATGCTCAAGGTCGGCGAGGCCACCGGCGGCCTCGATGGCGCGCTGCATAACGTCAGCTATTTCTACAACCGCGAAGTCAAGGAGATGATCGAGAAGGTGCAGTCGATGATCGAACCGGCGATGACCGTGATCCTGGGCGTGATGGTGGGCTGGATCATGCTCTCGGTGATGGGACCGATTTACGACACGATCAGCAAGATCAGGACCTAACGTGTTAAGCAAACATTTATTCTATCTGACCAGCGACCAGCTGTGCGCCTACCTGTGGCAAGGCGGCAAGCTCACGGGCGGCATCGCCTTCAGCGGCGACCGCGCCGGCATCGACGACTTCATGGATTACGTCGACAGCCACCGCGCCATCCCGGTCTACATCCTGGCCGATTTGATCGAGGAAGACTTCCAGCGGGTGCTGGTGCCGCACGTCGGCGGCGGCGCCGGCCGCCAGCTGATGCAGCGCCGCCTGCTGCAGCAATACCGCGAGACGCCGTTCCGCCACCACGAGGTGCAGGGCCGCGAGGCCGGCGGCCGCCGCGACGACCAGGTGCTGCTGTCGGCGCTGACCAATCCGTCGGCGGTGCAGCCCTGGGTGGACGCGCTGGAGGCGTTGAAAATGCCGCTGGCCGGCCTGTATTCGACCACCCTGCTGAGCGAGGACCTGGTGCGCAAGCTGGTCCTGCGCGACGAGCACCTGCTGCTGGTGACGCAGCAGTCGGCCGGCTGGCGCCAGAGCTACTTCCAGAACGGCATGCTGAAGTTCTCGCGTCTGACGCCGGCCATCGATCGCGACGGCAATCCCGTCGACGTCGGCGCGGAAACCGCCAAGACCCAGCAGTTCCTGACCAGCGTGCGGCTGCTGGGACGCGGCAGCGTGCTGCACGCCTTGGTGGTGGCGCCCGCCGCCGCCAGCACCGGCCTGGACGCGCAGTGCGAGGACGGCCCGGAGACCATGTTCCGCTTTATGTCGCTGGAAAACGTCGCCGCCAGGGTCGGCCTGGCCAGCGAGGAAGGCAAGGTCGCCGCGCTGGCGGCCCGTCTGGCCGAGCCGATGCTGCTGGCCCTGCTGGCGCGGCGCGGGCCGGACACCCATTACACCCTGGGGCCGCTGCAGCGCTACTACAAATTGTGGCGCGCGCGGCTCAACCTGTACATCGTCGCCGGCGTGCTGACCGCCTGCTGCGCGCTGTGGACCGGCATCAACCTGTGGCACTACCATCAATCCACCGGCGACGAAACGCGGCTGAAGGCGGAAGCGACCCAGTACGACCAGCGCTACCGCGCCGTGATGGCCGCGATGCCGCCGCGCGTGACCACCACCGCCAACATGCGGGCGGCGGTCAACGTCGAGCGCATGCTGGCGACGCAGGCGCCGTCGCCGCTGGACATGACGATCATCGTCAGCCAGGCGCTGGAGGCGGCGCCGCAAATCCGCCTGTTGCAGCTGGACTGGAAAGTCGATCTGCCCGCCGGCCCGCAGCAGCCGGCGCAGGGCCAGGAGGACACCGGCTCCGCGCCGATCTCCTCGCAGCTGGCCGGCATCCCGGGCAAGGCGCCGCAGGCGCTGCTGCTGGAGGCCGAGGTCATGGCCGACGAGGATGACTATCGCGGCGCCGTCGACAATATGAACAGCTTCGCCAAGGCGCTGGCGCAGCATCCGAACCTGACCGTCGAAATCGACAAGCCGCCGCTCGACACCCGCTCCTCCGTCAAGCTGAGCGGCAAGGCCGGCGCGCAGGCGGCCGCGCCGGCGCGCGCCAAATTTTCACTGAACCTGGTGTGGAAGCCATGACCCCTAATCCGAGCTCCAGCCCCATCGCCGGCAAGAAGAAAATGACGGCGCCGACCATCGCGCTGCCCTACTGGATCAGCGAATTCGACCTGATCCGCACCGCCGTGCTGACCATGATCGGCGCGCTGACGATCTCGCTGACCGGCGTGCTGCTGAGCGAATGGAAGCAGCGCGAAGCCGAGGAAAGCATGGATCAGGCGCAGCGCGTGCGCGACGCCGCCTATTCGCGCTACGCCCATGTCGACAACGAGAAGCGCGACATCCGCAACTTCCAGCCGCGCTACATCGCGCTGCGCGCGCGCGGCCTGATCGGCGAGGAGCGGCGGCTCGAGTGGGTCGACGCGATCCGCCAGACGCAGGAGCAGCGCAAGCTGCTGCCGCTGAGCTACGAGATCGCGCCGCAGCAAGCGGTGCGGCTGGAATCGGCGCTGGACCTGGGCGACTACCAGCTGCAGGGCAGCCGCATGCGCCTGCACATGGACCTGCTGCACGAGATGGATTTGTTCGACTTCTTCGACGACCTGCGCCAGCGCAGCTTCTTCGCGGTGCAGGATTGCTCGATCAAGCGGCTGGGCGTGGCCGCCGGCACACCCGGCGCGCCGACGCTGGGCGCCGACTGCACGCTGAACTGGATCACCCTGGCGGAGGCGCCCAAGCCGCTGCCGGTCGCGCCGAAGAAGGGCAAATCATGATGCGCTCCAAAAGCCATCCGCTCCTGCTGCGGATCGTGCTCGCCGCCGCGCTGCTGCCGGCCGCCGCCGGCGCCGGCGCGCAGGTGATCGGCCGGCTGTTCAACACCCCGGCCGAACGCGGCCAGCTCGACAGCGTGCGCAACGTGCAGCCGGGCGGCGCGGGCCAACCGGCTTCCGCGCCGAGCGCCGCTCAAGCGGCTCCCGATCAGGGCGGCAATCCGGCGGACAATCAGCCGGCGCCGTACCAGAGCGGCGATCCCGGCAATCCCGGCGCTGCGCCGCCGCCACCGCCGCCGGAAACCCTGGTGATGAACGGCGTGCTGCGCACCAGCAGCGGGCGCAGCACGGTCTGGCTGAACGATATCCCGCAAAGCGGCCGGCAGATGAAGGTCGTGCAGCGCGCGCACAACGCGCCACAGTTGACGGTGCAGCTCCCATCCGGCAAGAAGGTGCTGCTCAAGCCCGGCCAGCGCTACGACCTCGCCGACGGCCGGGTCAAGGACGTCAATGAACCGTAGCCGCGCTCCCGCGCCAGCGCGCGCGGCGCTGCCCGGCTGCGTCATCCGGCTACCGCAACCGTCCGCCGTGACCGATAATACCGGCGAGCAGGCCAATGAAGAAGCCGTCAAACACTTCATGGCCGCCGCCGACGCCCCAACGTTGACACTTATGAGACAGAAGAACCCGCACCTTCCGCAACAACAGGCCGGCTTCACGCTGGTGGAGATCGCCATCGTGCTGCTGATCGTCGGCCTGATGATCGGCGGCATGATCGCGCCGCTGTCGTCGCAACTGGAGCAAAAGCGCGTCGCGGAAACGCTGCGCATCATGGATGAGAGCAAGGAAGCGCTGTTCGGCTTTGCGCTGCGCAACGGCTACCTGCCCTGCCCGGCCATCTCCGCCCAGGACGGCCGCGAAGACCGCGCCGGCAGCCAGTGCGCCAAGCGCTACGGCTACCTGCCGTGGGCCACGCTGGGCACCTCGCGGCTCGACGGCTGGGGCCGGCTGATGGGCTACTCGGTCACGCCGGCCTTCGCCGACAGCGCCAGCTTCTTTTCGCTCAGCTCGGCGCGCGACATCACCGTCGCCACGCGCGGCATGGACGGCGCGCTGGCGCCGGCCACCGCCGTCAACGACATCCCGGCCGCGCTGATTTCCTTCGGCCGCAACGGCTACGGCGCCACCAGCGACCAGAACATTGCGCTGGCCGACGCTGGCGTCAACAACGTCGATGAGAAGACCAATCTGCAAGGCGGCGTCGCGCTGGTCAGCCGCCCGGTCAGCGACGATCCGCGCGCGGCCGGCGGCCCGTATGACGACATCGTCAGCTGGATCTCGCCCAACATCCTCTACAACCGCATGGTGGCGGCGCAAAAACTGCCATGACGCCGGCCGCCCTCACCATCGCCCGCTACACCCTGCTGGAAGCCTTGCGCAACCGGCTGTTGTGGCTGCTGTTGCTGACGGCGCTGGGCGCGGTCGGCGTCAGCGGCTTCCTCAACGAACTGGCGCTGACCGAGAGCCGGCAGCTGCAGGCCGCGCTGCTGGGCGCGGTGCTGCGGCTGGCGGCGGTGTTTTTGATCGCCACCTTCGTCGTCACCAGCCTGCTGCGCGAGGCCAACGACCAGGGCCTGCAACTGCTGATGGCGCTGCCGATGCCGCGCGCGGTCTACCTGTTCGGCAAGCTGATCGGCTTCGGCGCGCTGGCGCTGCTGCCGGCGCTGGTGTTCGGCGCGCTCGGCCTGTTCTTCGCGCCGCCGCCGCAGGCCGCGCTGTGGGCCGTCTCGCTGCTGTGCGAATGCTGGATCGTCGCCGCCTTCGCCGTACTGTGCACGCTGACCCTGAACCAGGTGCTGCCGGCGCTGGCCGCCACGTTTTCCTTTTACCTGCTGGCGCGCTCGATCGGCGCCTTGCAGCTGCTGGGCCATGGCGCGCACGGCGCGCTCAATCGCGGCATCGACGGCCTGGCGCTGCTGCTGCCGCACCTGGACCGCTTCACCCGCAGCGACTGGCTGGTGTACCACGAAGGCGGCGCCGCCGACCTGGCCGACATCGCCGCGCAGACCGCGATCTATGTCGCGCTGCTGGCGGCGGCCGCGCTGTTCGACCTGTACCGCAAGCCGGTCTGACGGCATGAGCGCCGCCGTGAAGCCGTTTTCGGCCGTGCCGCGCACCGTGCTGGCCGCGCTCGCGCTCACGCTGCCGCTGCAGCTGCTGTGGCAGGCCGGACGCGCGCCCGACCGCGCGCGGCCGCGGGATCTGCCGCCGGCGCCCTCAGCGGCCACGCTGCAACTGGCGGCGCTGGGCGAACCGCTGGCCTTGTCCAAGGCGTTGATGCTGTACGTGCAAAGCCACGACGACCAGGCCGGCGTCAGCATCGCCTGGCGCGATCTCGATTACGGCCGCGTCGCGGAATGGCTGCAGCGCGTGCTGGAGCTGGACCCGCGCAGCCAGTATCCGCTGCTGGCCGCCAGCGAAGTGTACGGCGCGGTCAGCGACCCGGCGCGCGCGCGGCTGATGCTCGATTTCGTCTACGCGCGTTTTGCCGAAGACCCGAACCGCCGCTGGCCCTGGCTGGCGCACGCGGCGCTGGTGGCCAGGCACCGCCTGCACGACCTGCCGCTGGCGCGCCGCTACGCCCAGGCGATCCGGCTGCAGGCCACCGGCCCGCACGTGCCGCCGTGGGCGCGCGAGCTGGAGGTCTTTGTGCTGGAAGACATGAATGAGCTGGACGCGGCGCGCAAGCTGATCGGCGGCCTGCTGGCCGGCGGCCAGATCACCGATCCGCACGAATTGCAGTTCCTCGCGGACCGGCTCGAGCAGCTCAACGCCGCTCACAAGCCGTAGCCCTTGCTGTAATATAACGATAATAGAATCGAAAGGACTCACCATGCATCGCTTCCCTTTGCGCCAACCACGCCAACGCGGCTTTACCCTGGTGGAAATCGCCATCGTGCTCGTCATCATCGGGCTGCTGCTCGGCGGCGTGCTGAAGGGACAAGGCCTGATCGACAGCGCCCGCGTCAAGAACATCATCCAGCAGTCGACCTCGCTGACGGCGGCGGTCAACTCCTACCAGGACAAGTTCCGCGCGCTGCCCGGCGACGACGTGCAGGGCACCACCCACGCGCCCGGCGCCACCGGCAACGGCAACGGCGACGGCCAGATCGCCGAATACCAGCTGGCGCCGCAGCACCTGGCGCTGGCCGGCTTCATCACCGGCTCGTTCAACGGCACCACCGACTTCATGACCAGCGCCCAGGGCGGCGCGGTGTACATCTACAACGACGTGGTCGGCGGACGCGGCGGCAACGGCGTGCGCCTCGACAACCTGCCCGACTCGTTCGCCGAGCAGGTCGACAGCAAGCTCGACGACGGCAAGTTCAACACCGGCTCGGTGCGCGCCACCGGCGCCTACACCAACAACGGCGCCATCATCCAGCGCACCGCCCTGTTCTTCTGATCCGCTGCTGAACGGTCGCCGCGCATGGATCAGCTACACCTGATGCAGGTCTTCGTCGCCGTCGGCGAAGAGGAAAGCTTCGTCGCCGCCGCGCGCCGGATCGACCTCTCGCCGGCGGCCGTCACCCGCGCCATTTCCGCGCTGGAGGAGCACCTCGGCGTCAAGCTGGTCCAGCGCACCACGCGCAACGTGCGGCTGACCGAGGCCGGCCGCCGCTACCTCGACGACACCCGCCATATCCTCGCCAGCATCAACGAAGCCAACGAAGCGGTCGCCGGCGTCAACGCCGCGCCCAAGGGGCATCTGTCGGTCACCGCCTCGGTGCTGTTCGGCAAGTGCTGCGTGATGCCGAGCATCGTCCGCTTCCTCAACGATTATCCGGAGGTCGAGGTATCGGCGTATTTCATCGACCGGGTGGTCAACCTGGTCGACGAAGGCATCGACATTGCGGTGCGCATCGGCCACCTGCCGGACTCCGGCCTGAAGGCGCTGCGCGTCGGCCAGGTGCGCCGCGTGCTGTGCGTCTCGCCCGACTATCTCGCCAGGCACGGCATCCCGCGCCGCCCGGCCGACCTGCAGCGCCACACCATCATCGCCGCCAGCGGCGTCTCGCCGCGTGTGGAATGGAAGTTCGGCGGCGACGTCGAGCCGATCACCGTGCGCATGAAGCCGCGCCTGACCGTCAGCAGCAACGACGCCGCGATCGAAGCGGTGCGCTCGGGCCTGGGCATTTGCCGCCTGCTGTGCTACCAGATCGCCGACCAGCTGGCCGACGGCAGTCTGCAAATCATCCTGGCGGACTATGAAGAAGAGCCGTGGCCGGTGCACATCCTGCACCGCGAGAGCAAGTTCGGCTCTTCCAAAGTCCGCAATTTTATCGACCTGCTGTCTGAATCTTTACGCGCCCATCCCTATCTGAACCCGGCCGTCTGAGGAGAGTATCCCGCGATGAAACCGCTTGCCTGCCTGTGTGTGCTGGCCTGTCTTGCCGCCACCGCCGCGTCTGCGGCCGAACCGCACCCGACGCTGCGCCTGACGGCCAATATCTGGGAACCCTACACCGGCGCCGACCTGCCGCGCCAGGGCATCGCATCGGACATCGTGCTCACGGCGCTGGCGCGGGCCGGCTATGCCGCCGAGATCAGCATCATGCCGTGGAGCCGCGCGCTGGCGTCGGTCTACCAGGGCAACCGCGACGGCGTGGTCGGCGTGTGGTTGACCGGCGAGCGGCGCGCCCGGCTGGCGGTCAGCGACAGCTACCTGTCCAACGAGCTGTTCCTGTTTTACGTGCGGCCGGAGCTGTGCACCGGCAACGGCCTGGTCGCCGACGCGGCCACGCGCATCGGCGTCGGCAGGGACTACGACTACAGCGACGCCTTCATGGCCCGTTACGGCAGCGCCCTGAAGCCGGTGGACCGGGTCGAACAAAACCTGCTCAAGCTGCAGGCCGGCCGCATCGACATGGTGTTGGAAGACCGGCGCGTGGTCGAATTCGTGGTGGCGCGCCAGCCCGGCGCGCCGCTGCTGACGTGCACGACGCAACCGGCGATGAGCCTGCCGCTGCACTTCGGCCTGCGCCGCGGCTATCCCAACGCCGACGGCATCATCGCCGCCTTCAACGTCCAGCTCGCGGCGATGAAGAAGGACGGCACGCTGGACGCGATCATGCGGCGGCTGGCGCATCCGGCGAAATAGACTATTGCGCCGTACGCGGTTCACGCGCCGCGCCGGGGTTTCTACAATAAAAGAACCCAACCCGAAGAGGATATCGTCGTGAACATTACCAGCGTTCTTCCCCGTACCGCCGCCGTCTGCAGCCTGGTGCTGCTGGCGCAATTCGCGCATGCCGCGCCCGCCGAGGTCAGCTACCGCAGCGTGAGCATCGACGGCGTCAAGGTGTTCTACCGCGAGGCCGGCCCGAAGAACGCGCCGACGCTGTTGCTGCTGCACGGCTTTCCCGCCTCGTCCCACGAGTTCCGCAACCTGATCCCGCTGCTGGCCGACCGCTACCACCTGATCGCGCCCGACTATCCCGGCTTCGGCCAGAGCGACATGCCGCCGAAGGACAAGTTCAGCTACAGCTTCGACAACCTGGCCGGCGTCATCGACAAGTTCACCGAGGCGGTCGGCGCGACGCGCTATGCGCTGTACGTGCAGGATTACGGCGCGCCGGTCGGCTACCGCCTCGCCGTCGCCCACCCGGAGCGCGTCACCGCGATCGTGGTCCAGAACGGCAACGCCTACGCGGAAGGCATCGCGCATGACTTCTGGGGACCGTCGAAGGCCTACTGGGCCGACCGGTCCGAGGCCAACACCGCCAACATGCGGCCGCTGCTGGAAGCGGGCACCACCAAGTGGCAGTACACCGACGGCAGCCGCGACGTGCAGCACATCAGCCCCGACGCGTGGACCGTCGACCAGGCCTATCTGGAGCGCCCGGGCAACAAGGAGATCCAGCTCGAACTGCTGTACAACTACGGCACCAATCCGGGCCGTTATGCGGAATGGCAGGCCTACTTCCGCAAGCACCAGCCGCCGATGCTGATCGCCTGGGGCAAGAACGACAAGCTGTTCCCGCCGGTGGGCGCCAGCGCCTACCTGCGCGACCTGCCGAAGGCCGAGCTGCACCTGCTCGACAGCGGCCATTTCGCGCTCGAAGAGGACAGCGCCGCCATCGCCGCGCTGATGCGCGACTTCCTGGGCCGCACGCTGAAGCAGGCCAAATAATTTACCGGCTGGCCAGGAACTGGTGGATCTGCGCCACCACCGCCGCCCCCTCGCCCACCGCCGCCGCCACGCGCTTGGTGGAGTTGGCGCGCACGTCGCCGATCGCGAACACGCCCGGCACGCTGGTCTGCAGCGACGCCGACGACGACGCATCCATGCCGGTGCGGATGAAGCCGTGCTTGCACACCTCGACGCCGCAGCCTTCGAGCCAGCCGGTGTTGGGGTCGGCGCCGATGAACAGGAACAGCCGGCGCGTGTCGCAGGTCTCCTCGACGCCGGTTTGCGAATTGAGGAAGCTCACCCGCTTCAGGCCGTCTTCATCGCCTTCCAGCCCGACGATTTCGGTGTAGGTGTGCAGCTCGATGTTCGGATGGGCTTGGATGCGCTCGATCAGGTAGCTCGACATGGTCGACGACAGGCTGCCCTTGCGGATGACGATGTGCACCTTCAGCGCATGCCCGGCCAGGAACACCGCCGCCTGGCCCGCCGAATTGCCGCCGCCGACCAGCACCACCTCCTCCATCTTGCACAGCTGCGCCTCGACCGACGAAGCCCAGTAATACACGCCCCGGCCCTCGAACTGCTTCAGGTTGGCCAGCGACGGCCGGCGGTAGCGCGCGCCGCACGACAGCACCACGCTGCGCGCCTTGAGCATGGTCAGGCTGCCGCACATTTCCACCTGCAGCGGATAGGTGTCGCAGACCAGCCGTCCGGCCGGCGCGGGGATGACGATCTCGACGCCGAATTTTTCGGCCTGCACGTAGGCGCGCCCCGTCAGCGCGGCGCCGGAGATGCCGGTCGGGAAGCCGAGGTAGTTTTCAATACGCGCGCTGGCGCCGGCCTGGCCGCCGTAGGCGCGGGTTTCCAGCAGCAGCACCGACAGGCCTTCCGAGCCGGCGTACACCGCCGTCGCCAGCCCGGCCGGGCCGCCGCCGACCACGATCACGTCCCACACCTTGTCTTCGCTCAGTTCGCGCAGCATGCCGATGCAGCGGCCCAGCTCGACCACCGTGGGATTTTTCTTGACGCCGACATCCGGACACACCACCAGCGGCAATTCGTCCGGCGTCGGCTGGTGTTGCGCCATCAGCTCGGCAGCGCGGGGATCGTCGGCCGGGTCGAGCACGGTGCAGGGATGGGAGTTGGCGTTTAAAAAGCTTTGCAGCGCATGCACCCGGCCGTGGCCGCGCGGCCCGATGATGACCGGGCCGCCGGAGTTGCGCTCCAACAGCATGACGGTGCGCAGGATCAGCGAGCGGATCAGGCGTTCGCCCAGGTCCGCGTGCGCGACCACCAGCGCGCGCAGCGCCTCGGACGACAGCAGCAGCACTTTCAGCGCGCCGACGGCGATGCCGTCCGTCATCGCGGGACGCAGGTCGGACAGCTGGCCGCTGTCGCTGGAATACTGGCCCGGACGCAGCGTGATGATCAGCGCGTCGTTGTCGAAGCCGTCGTGGCGGTAGACGTCGATGGCGCCCTCCACCACGAACAACATGCCCTCGCGCCGGCGCCCGGCCACGAATACCTTGGCTCCGTCGGGGAAATTGCGTTCGACGGCGAATGCGCGCACGTGGCGCATGTCCGCCTCGCCCAGCACCGGATAGATCTGGTGGCGGCGTCTTTCCAGCGAGTCGGTCGGAAGCAGCGGCTGCTCGTCAAAAGTGGTCATGATGATTCCTGATGGCCAGAAGAATGAAAGTAGATTACTAGTTTATCAGGTCGGAATCGTCGTGGGGCCGATCGCCGCCACACAGCTGTCGAATACCAGACGGATGCGTGCCGGCACCGGCCCGCGCTGCGGCCGGTAGACGTAGATATCCCACGGCTCGGGCATCAACTCCTTGAGCACCGGCACCAGCCGGCCGGCCGCGATGTGCGGATCGGCCAGGTAGGCCGGGATCTGGCCGAAGCCCATGCCGGCCAGGATGGCCTCGCATTCGGCGTCGCCGTCGTTGCTGGAGAAGCGCGGCGACGCCGGCACGATCTGCGCGCCGCCGGCGAAGTACCACGGCCAGGCGCGTCCGGAGGTCATGTCGCGCAGCTCGGTGGTCGGCAGCTGGTGCAGCTGCTCGATGCTGGCCGGCGCGCCATGCCGCGCGATCAGCGCCGGCGTGCCGACCACGTGGAAGGCCGGCGACGCGGCCCGCCGCGCCACGAAACGGTTGTCGTGCAGCGGGCCGAAGCGCACGCCGATGTCGATGCGGTCGTCCACCACGTCGGCGTGGGCGTCGCTCAGGTGCAGGTCGAAGCGCAGCAGCGGATGCTCGGCGGCGAGGCGTTTGAGCAGCGGCATCAGCATCACCCGGCCCAGCATCACCGGCGCGGTGATGCGCACCGCGCCCTCCACTTCGCGCGCCTCGCGCTGCGGGCGTTCCAGGAACAGCTCGTCCAGGTGCAGCACGCTGGTCTTGGCGCGGGTGGCCAGTTCGGCCCCGTAGCCGGTGATCTGCACGCCGCGCGTGTTGCGGTGGAACAGCAGTTCGCCGTGCACCCGCTCCAGGTCCTGCACCGCGCGGGTCACCGCCTGCGGCGAAATGCCCAGCCGCGCCGCCGCCTCCTTGAAGCTTTGCGCTTCGGCGGCCGCCACAAAAATTCGCAACATTTCCAGACGATTGAGCACGATGACAATTCCAAAAATGGGAATTTAGAAATCATATCATTTCCATTTATCGGCGAGCGGCACGCTCCTATACTCATTTCATCGGGACAGCGCTCCCATCCACCGTTTAAAGGAAACTATCATGAGCAACAATATCCAAGGCAAAGTCGTTGTGATCACTGGTGCAAGCAGCGGGCTGGGCGCCGCCACGGCGCGCATGCTGGCGGCGCGCGGCGCCTCGGTGGTGCTGGGCGCGCGCCGCGTCGACAAGATGCAGGCGCTGGCCGACGAGATCCGCGCCGCCGGCGGCAAGGTCGAAGTGGTCGCCACCGACGTGACCAGGGCCGCCGACGTGAAGGCGCTGATCGACACCGCCGTCAGCGCCTTCGGCCGCATCGATGTGCTGGTCAACAACGCCGGCCTGATGGCGATCGCCCCGCTGAGCGAGCTCAAGGTTGACGAATGGGACCGCATGATCGACATTAACGTCAAGGGCGTGTTGTACGGGATCGCCGCCGCGCTGCCGCTGTTTCAGGCGCAGGGCGCCGGCCACTTCATCAACATCGCCTCGGTGGCGGGCCTGAAGGTGTTCAGCCCCGGCGGCACGGTGTATAGCGGCACCAAGTTTGCGGTGCGCGCGATTTCGGAAGGCCTGCGTCACGAGGTCGGCGGCGCCATCCGCACCACGACCATCGAACCGGGCGCGGTCGATTCCGAACTGCAGCTGGGCAGCTCGCATGAGGAAAGCAGCAAGTTCGTCAAGGATTTCTACAAGCTGGCCATCCCGGCCGATTCGGTGGCGCGCGCGATCGCCTACGCCATCGACGAGCCGGCCAACGTGGACATCAACGAAATCGTGCTGCGCCCGACCGCGCAGGAGTTCTAATCCATGTAAGAGGAGCGCGCCATGCCCCATCGTCTTGCCGTGGTACTCGTCGCTGTCTTCTTGAACCCGCTGTTGGCGCGGGCCGCGACCGCGGCGCCTTGGTATCCGGTCAAGGTGGTCAGCGACGGCCGCGCCGGCAGCTACCAGCCGCTGGCGCGGGCGGCCAAGGCATGGCGCATCTGCGCGCTGCTGCCGCACGCGCGGGACAAATATTTCTGGGGCGTGTCCTGGGGCTTGACGCAGGAGGCCGGGCGGCTCGGCGTCAAGCTCGGCATCTACCAGGCCGGCGGCTACGATTACCTGCCGGTGCAGCGCAAGCAGTTCCAGGACTGTCTCGACAAGGGCGCCGATGCGATCCTGCTGGCCGCCATCTCCACCGACGGACTGAACGACGACATCGCCGTCGCGGCCAGGCGCGGCGTGCCGGTCATCGATCTGATCACCGGCATCAGCAGCGAGCTGGTCGCGGCGCGGTCGCTGGTCAAGTACGACGAGGCGGCGGCAGCGGCTGCACAATACCTGCTCTCCCTGTCCGGCAAGAAGCCGGTCCATGTGGCGTGGCTGCCGGGACCGAAGGACGCCGGCTGGGTCAAGGATGCCGAGGCCGGCATGTACCGCAGCTTTCAACAGACGCCCGTCACCGTGCTGCACGCCGGCTACGGCCCGCCGGAGCTCGGCGCGCAGATGGGGCTGATCCGCGCGGCCGTCAAGGCCAGGAACGGCGGGCCGGACTACTTCCTCGGCAATGCCGTGGCCTGCGAGGCCGCCGCCAACTTCATCCGCTACAACCCGCACATTAACAGCAAGACCATCGCCTTCTACGCGACCGAACCGGTGGTCGACCTGATCCGGCAAGGCCGCGTGCTGGCGGCCGCCAGCGATTCGCCGGTGCTGCAGGCGCGCATCAGCGTCGATCTGGCGGTGCGGGTGCTGGAGCAGCAGCCGCACGCCCGCCGCGTCGGCCCGGCCATCGACATCATCGACGCGAAGAACGTCTACCAGTACGACTTCAGCCGGATCTTCGCGCCCGGCAACCAGCGCATCACCCAGCAAGCCCTGCCCGATTAAAAGCACACACGTTCTTTTTCTTGAATTAGAATGGGGCACACCCACAAAAAAAACAGGAGACAGCATGTTTGAAGAATTCATCGGCACCAAGGCCGTGTCGGCGCGGCACCAGTTCGACCCCGCCGCGCTGGACGCGTGGCTGCGCCTGCATGTCGAAGGCTATCCGGCCGGCGCGCTGACGGTCGAGCAGTTCAAGGGCGGCCAGTCGAATCCCACATTCAAGCTCGGCATCGGCGGCCAGCATTACGTGCTGCGCACCAAGCCGGCGCCGGCCGCCAAGCTGCTGCCGTCCGCCCACGCGATCGAGCGCGAGTACCGCGTCATGGACGCGCTGCACCGCGCCGGCTTCCCCGCGCCGCGCCAGTACGCGCTGTGCAGCGACGAGAGCGTGATCGGCCGCGCATTCTACGTGATGGAATTCATCGAGGGCCGGGTGCTGTGGGACCAGTCGCTGCCCGGCATGACGCCGGACGAGCGCGCTGCAATCTACGATGAGCTCAACCGCGTGATCGCCCAGTTGCACACGGTGGATTACGCGGCGCTCGGCCTGGCCGACTACGGCAAGCCGGGCAACTACTTCGCGCGCCAGATCGAACGCTGGAGCAAGCAATACCTGGCCTCGCAGACCGAGACCATCGAAGCCATGGACCAGCTGATCGCCTGGCTGCCGCACAACATCCCGCCGGGAGAAGACACGGCCATCGTGCACGGCGACTTCCGCCTCGATAACATGCTGTTCCACCCGACCGAGCCGCGCATCCTGGCCGTGCTTGACTGGGAGCTGTCGACGCTGGGCCACCCGTTCGCCGACTTTTCCTACCACTGCATGAGCTGGCACATTCCGCCCGGCCAGTTCCGCGGCATCGCCGGGCTGGACCTGGCGGCGCTGGGCATCCCGTCGCAGCAAGCCTACATCGCCCGCTACGCCGAACGCACCGGCAAGACGATCCGGCTGGAGGACTTCAACTTCTACCTGGCCTTCAATATGTTCCGGCTGGCCAGCATCATGCAGGGCATCATGAAGCGCTACGTCGACGGCACGGCCGCCAGCGCCCAGGCGCTGGAATCGGGCAAGATGGCGCGGCCGATGGCGGAACTGGGCTGGGCCTACGCCTGCGGCAAGTCCATCTGACCGGTGTGGCGGGCGCGCTCCGTCGTGGACAAAATCACTTTCTGAAAATGGCGGCGTCGGCTACTATCGGGTGAGCCAACCAGGACCATGCGCGTGCCCGACAAAAAACCTCCAAGTCTGCCGTCCATCCGCTCGCAGATCGCGCTGCTGGTGCTGGCATGCGCGCTGCCGTCGGTGGTGGGTTTCGGCGCCGTGGTCAACCAGTTTTACACCCGCGAGCGCGACACCCTCAAGCAGGACACCCAGCAGTCGGCGCGCATGGTGGCCGCCGCCATGGACCGCGACCTGGTGCAGAGCGAAGGCGCGGCGTTCGCGCTGGCCAACTCGCCCAGCGTGCGCTACAGCGACATGGCCGCGCTGCGGCTGCAGGCCGGCGCCCTGCTCAGCCCGCAATTCCCGGCGTCGCAATTCGTCATGAGCGATCCGGCCGGCAAGGCCAGGCTGAACGTCGGCGCGCCGCTGCCGGACACGCTCAATCCCGTCGACAACGCCAGCCGGCTGGCCGCGCTGTTCCGCAACGGCCGGCCGCAGCTGTCGGTGGTGGTGGTCGCGGGCAGCGCGCTGCTGGCCATCGACGTGCCGGTGTTCGTCGACGGCCACGTCGTCTACGCGATGACGGCGCTGCTCAAGCCGGACCGGCTGTCGCGCATCCTCAGCGATGAAAAGCTCAGCGCCGACCAGGCCATGACCTTGTACGACGGCGACGGCATCGTCGTCGCCCAGTTCGGCGGACCGCGCCAGCTGCTGGGCCGCGCGGCCGATCCCACGATGCGCGCCCGGCTGCGCCAGGCGCCGGAGATGCTGCTCGAGACCGAGGATGCGCAGGGCACGCCGGTGTATCTCGGCCTGAGCCGCGCGCCGGTCAGCGGCGTCGCGGTGGCCATCACCACGCCGCAGGCCAAGGCGCTGGCGGACTTGCTGTCCGCCGTCACGCTGATCTCGCTGGCGATGGCGGCGGTGCTGGCGGCCGGCTTCACGCTGGCGTGGACGGTCGGCGGCCGCATCGCGCGCTCGGTGCGCGCACTGGTCGGACCGGCCCAGTCGCTGGCCACCGGCGCGCCGTTCACCCTGCCCGACATGACCTTCGGCGAGGCCGAGGCGGTGGCCGGCGCCTTCCGCGCGCTGGAGGGCGACCTGCGGCGCCATCGCCACGAGCTGGAAAGCCTGGTGGCCGAACGCACCACGCAGCTGGAGAAAAACCGCTCGCAGCTGGAAACGCTGTACGCCACCGCGCCGGTCGGCCTGAGCTACGTCGACGCCGAGCTGCGGGTGGTGCGCATCAACGACTATCTGGCCGGGCTGAACGCGCGCAAGGTGATCGACCACCTCGGCCGCCACATCGCCGACATGATCCCCGACGACGACGTGCGCAACGCCGTGCTGGCCGACTACCGCACCGTGCTCGACACCGGCCGGCCGCTGACCGGCATCCAGCGCGCCGGCTATCCGGCCGCCTCGCCCGACCAGCTGTGCCACTGGGTGGTGAGCTATTACCCGCAGTTCGGCCCCGACGGCAAGATCGCCGGCATCACCGGCCTGCTGCTGGACGTGACCGAGCAGCGCCGCGCGGAGGCCGAGCTGCGCCGTTCGCGTCATCTGCTCAGCTCGGTGGTGGAGAACATCCCGGCCATGATCTTCCTGAAACAAGCAGGCGATTTGCGCTACGAGATGCTGAACCGCCACGGCGCCCTGATGTTCGGCGCGGAGGTCATCGGCCGCGACGATCACCAGCTGATGCCGCCCGGGGAAGCCGATTCCTTCACCGCCGCCGACCGCAAGCTGCTGGCGGCGCCGCCGGGCGCGGTGGCCGAGAGCGCCGAGGAGGCGTTCACCCCGCCCGGCGGCGCGACGCGCTACCTGACCACCCGCAAGGTGGCGCTGCGCGACGAGCACGGCCGCGCCACCCACGTGCTGGGCATCGCCTTCGACATCACCGAGCGCAAAGAAGCCAGGGAAGCGCTGCGCGCCACGGCGGCGCGGCTGGCGCAGAGCGAGCACTTCGTGCGCAGCGTGACCGACAACCTGCCCGGCATGGTGGCCTACTGGGACGCCGCGCTGCGCTGCCGCTTCGCCAACCGCTTCTTCCGGGAATGGCACCGCATGGACGAGGCCCGGCTCATCGGCGCGCCGATGGCCGAGGTGCTGGGCGAGGCGCAGTTCGCCGCAAGCCGGCTCTATGCCGACGCCGCGCTGGCCGGCGAGCCGCAGGGCTTTGCCGGACAGCTGCGCTGGCCGGCCGGCGGCATCAGCCACACCTGGGTCAATTACATCCCCGACGTCGATCCGGCGGGCCAGGTGCAGGGCTTCTTCGTGCTGGTCTCCGACGTCACCGAATTGAAGGAAACCGAATTGCATCTGCAGGGTCTGAATGAAGAGTTGATGGTCGCGCGCGACCGCGCCGAGGCGGCCAGCCGCGCCAAGAGCACGTTCCTGGCCAATATGAGCCACGAGATCCGCACGCCGATGAACGCCATCATCGGCCTGGCGCGCCTGCTGGAGGAGGCGCCGCTGGCGCCGCGCGAGCGCGGCCACCTGGACAAGATCCAGGTCGCCACGCAGTCGCTGCTGGGCCTGGTCAACGACGTGCTGGACTACGCGCGCATCGAGACCGGCCAGCTGGCGCTGGAGCATGCGGAGTTCCGCCTGCAGCACATGCTCGACAGCATCGGCGTCATGCTGGGCGGGGCCGCCGACGACAAGGGCATCGAGCTGGTCTACGACATCGACCCGGCCATGCCGGCCGCGCTGGCGGGCGATCCGATGCGGCTGCAGCAGGTGCTCTCCAACCTGGTCGGCAACGCCGTCAAGTTCACCGCCGAGGGCGAGGTGGTGCTGTCGGTGCGGCTGGCGCCGGAGTCGGCCGACGCGCCCATCGCGCCGCGGCGCGCGGTGCTGGTCGATTTCCTCGTGCGCGACAGCGGCATCGGCATCCCGGCCGATCAGCACGAAGTCATCTTCGACGCCTTCTCCCAAGCCGACAGCGGCACCAGCCGCCAGTTCGGCGGCGCCGGGCTGGGGTTGGCGATCTGCCGCCAGCTGGCCGACATGATGGGCGGGGCGATCAGCGTGGACAGCGCGCCGGGGCGCGGCGCCGAGTTCCTGTTCCGCGTGCCGCTCGAATGCGGCGAGGCGCCGGCCGCGCCGCAGAGCGCGCCGCTGTCGGTGCTGGTGGTCGACGACAACCCGGCGGTGCGCGCCGCGCTGCGCCGGGCCTGCCTGAGCTTCGGCTGGCGCTGCGCCTGCGCCGCCGACGCCGCCCACGCGCTGACGCTGCTGCACGACAGCGTGCGCGACGGCGCACCCTACGAGCTGCTGCTGCTGGACCGCGACATGCCCGGCATGGACGGCCCGGCCCTGCTGGCCCACGTCCACGCCAGCATGACGCTGGCGCTGCCGCCGGTGCTGATGATGGTCGCCGAGCACGGCGCGGCCGCGCTGGCGCAGCAGGCCGGCGCGCTGGGCCTGGCGGGCGTGCTGTCCAAGCCGCTGAGCCCGGCGCGGCTGCGCGAGCGGGTCGCGCAGCTCTCCGGCGGCGGCGACGCGGCCAGCGCGCCGCCATCGCCGCTGCACGACCGCCTGGCCGGCATGCGCATCCTGCTGGTGGAGGACAACGAGATCAACCAGGAGGTGGCGCAGTACATCCTGCGGCACGCCGGCGCCGCGGTCGAGACGGTGTCCGACGGCCGCACCGCGGTGGCGCTGCTGGAGGCGGCGGCCGAACGCTTCGACGCGGTGCTGATGGACCTGCAGATGCCGGTCATGAACGGCTACGACGCCACCGCCGCGATCCGCGCCGCCGGCCTGCGCACGCTGCCGGTGATCGCCATGACCGCCAACGTGCTGGCGGAGGACCGCCGCCTTGCCGCCGAAGCCGGCATGAACGCCCACGTCGCCAAGCCGATCGACGTCGAGGAACTGATCGCCGTGCTGACCCGGCTGGTGACCATCAGCGGGGCGACGCGCGACATGGTGCCGTCGCTGCCTCCGGTGCCGGCCCCGCCCCGCCCGGCCGCCGTGCCGCCGGCCTCGCCGCTGCCCGGCATCGACGTCGACGCCGCGCTGGCGCGGCTGGGCGGCAACTTCGACGCGCTGGCGGCGCTGCTCAAGCGTTTCGACCATTCGCAGGGCGGCACCGTGGCCAAGGTGCGCGCGCTGCTGGCCGCCGGCCGGCGCCAGCCGGCGGCGCAGGCGCTGCACCGGCTGCGCGGCGTGGCCGCCAACCTGGGCGCGGCCGACGTCGCCCGCCTGACCGCGCTTGCCGAGGCGGCGCTGCACGCCGATGACGACGGCGACAGCCTGGCCGTGCCGGGCGCGCTGAAGCGGCTGGAACAGGCGCTGGAACTGGTCAGCCGCACCGCCCGCCAACTGCGCGCGCCGAAGCAGGATATTCCGGCAAGCAACACTTCGGACGCGCAACTGGCGCTAAAGCTGGCGGAGCTGCAAAGTTTGCTTCAGAATCACAACCTGAAAGCGCTGGAGCACTTCCAGGCGCTGCGCTCCGCGCTCGCCGATCCCGAGCGGGCGGCGGCGCTGGCCGAAGCGGTGGAAACACTCGATTTCAAAACCGCACACCAGATGGTGGAAGAGATGTTGCAACGAAAGGAAAGCGCATGACGTGGACTCCCCTGGCCAGGAACGGACGCATCCTCGTGGTCGACGACGCCATGGAGAACATCCAGATCCTGCACCATGCGCTGCGCGACGAGCACGAAGTGCTGTTCGCGCTGGACGGCGGGACGGCGCTGCAGATCGCGCTGGAGCAGCAGCCCGACCTGATCCTGCTGGACGCGGTGATGCCCGGCATGGACGGTTACGCCGTGTGCGCGGCGCTGCGCGGCACGCCGCGGCTGCAGGACATCCCGGTGATTTTCGTCACCGCGCTGAGCCAGCCGGAGGACGAGACGCGCGCGCTGGAAGCGGGCGCGGTCGACTTCATCAGCAAGCCGTTCAACGTGGCGGTGGTGCGGGCGCGGGTGCGCAGCCAGCTGACCATCAAGCGCCAGGCCGACGCGATGCGCGAGCTGAGCATGACCGACGGCCTGACCGGCGTGGCCAACCGGCGCAGCTTCAACGACACCATCGACGCCGAATGGCGCCGCTGCGCGCGCGCCGGCATGCCGCTGTCGGTGATCATGATCGACATCGACCACTTCAAGCTGTACAACGACCATTACGGCCACCAGGCCGGCGACCAGTGTCTGCAGCAGGTGAGCGCGGCGATGAAGCGCTGCGCCACGCGGCCGCAGGATCTGCTGGCGCGCTACGGCGGCGAGGAATTCATCCTGCTGCTGCCGCAGGAGGGGCTGGAAGGGACCGAGGTGGTGGCCCGGCGCATCCTCGACGAAGTGCGCAAGCTGGCGATCCCGCACGCCGCCTCGCCGACGGTGCCGCAATTAAGCATCAGCATGGGCTTGGCCAGCGCCTCGCCGCCGATCGACAGCACCGACCCAAGCGCCTTGATCCGCGCCGCCGACGCCAACCTCTACCGCGCCAAGCAGAAAGGGCGCAACCGCTATTGCGTCAGCGTGGATGGCTAAGGCGCCAACAGCGCAAGATAATTACGCCCGCCGTAAAAAATGCCGATGATAGTGACCTCGGCCGAGGCATCGTCTACCGCGAACGCTATTGCGGTATTTCTCTTGTAGTGGGAAATACGCAGGCCAGGGCGAACGTCGTCACGTTGAGTGCCCCTATGGGGAAAGTCCTGCAAGGTGTCGCAGTAATCGACGATAGCGCTTGTAAAGCGTAGCGCCGTAGCGGACGACGTCCTCTCCGCGATATAGCCATATAGTTCAGCCAGTTGCTCCTCCGCTTCCGGCGTGAAGGCAACTGTGTATTTCTTCATTTTTTCCTGGTCGCCCGATGTTCAGCTGCAAGCCGCGCCCGGATATTTTCGACGCTGACAGCACGTGATGGATCTGCCTTAATCGCATCAAATGCAGGCGCCACTTGCTCGCGCAGCCAATTCTCCATCATCCGGTCACGCGCCAACAACACGCGCAGGCCATCACGAATGACTTCACTCTCGGTCGCGTACTCGCCAGTTGCAACCTTAGCCTTCACCGCTTCAGCCATTTCCAACGGCAGAGTGATACTGAATTGTTGAGTAGTACGCATGACAGTGCTCCGACAAAACGGCATTGAATAGGATTCAATCCTACTCCCATATCGAGGCCCATGCCAGCTCTCGCTCCCTATCCAGCAAGCCTGCCGCCTCCTTATGGCGACCTCGAATAACCTGTTTTTGGCGGTTTGAGATAGTGCGAACGCCACATCGGAAGAATTTCGATGCCCATGCAGCGCACCAGCCTGCCGTCCATTTGCGCCAGCGCGCGGTGTGGCAATGCGGCGGTTGCGCTTCTTTTGTGTAGCGGAGATGCCCTTGGTGGCGCTGCCTTTGCGCTGGATGCGGACGCGCCAGCCGGCCTGCGTCAGTGTCGCTTCCCGTTCGGCGGTGGGGTAGCCGCGATCGGCATACACATCCCGGCTGGTATTGCTGCGATCAAGGAGCGATTCGAATACCGTGATGTCGGCCACGGCGGCATTGGTGACGACGATTTTGCGCAGCAGCTTGTAGCGCTTGTCCACACTGGCGTGCAGCTTGTAGCCGAAGTAGCTCTTGCCGTGCTTCTTGGTCCAGCGCGCGTCGATGTCTTTTTGCGCGCGTTTATACGCCTTCCAGCCCAGCGGCATGGCGCCGTCCTTGACGATCTCGGCTTCCTCGCGCTTGTTGCGTTGGACCGGCGCCTGAACCAGCGAGGCATCGACGATCTGGCCGCAGTGCGCCATATAGCCATGCTGCTGCAACTGTCGCTGGACTTGCTCGAACACGAGCGTTCCTGCGCCGGCTTGCGCCAGACGGTCGCGAAACAGCCAGATCGTCTTGGCGTCGGGGATGCTGCTGCTCTCGGTCAGATCTAGAAATTGCAGGAAGCTGCGGCGGTCCAGGAGTTGATATTCCACCGCGTCGTCGGCCAGATTGTAGAGCTGTTGGAGCACCAGGATCTTTACCATCAACACGGTCGGATGCGGAGGACGACCACCTTTGGCGCGCGATGGCCTCGGAGCGGCGCTCCATTCGCTTACTGAGCGAAGGAGCATGCAGTTCAGGAATGCTGCTGAAACCCACGCTGGGCGATGAAGCGTTCGAGGTGGTGGTCGACGTCGCCTAACGTCAGCTCGATCATGGTCAGCCGCTTGAAGTGGTGGGCGGCTGGCAGTTCGTCGGTGACGCCCATGCCGCCGTGCAGCTGCACCGCCTGCTGGCCGACGAACTTGGCCGCCTGCCCCACCCTCACCTTTGCCGCCGACACCACGCGGCGCCGCTCCTCGGCGTCGCCGCAGGACATGCGCGCCGCCGCCAGCATCGCCATCGAGCGCGCCTGCTCCAGATGGATGTACATGTCGGCCATCCGGTGCTGCAAGGCCTGGAAGCCGCCGATCGGCGTGCCGAACTGCTTGCGCGTCTTCAGATAGTCCAGGGTCGCCGTGAACAGCGCGTCCATCGCCCCCACCGCTTCCGCGCACAGCAGGCTGGCGCCGTAGTCGGCCGCCTCGTCGAGCATCTCCCAGCCGCCGCCCAGCTTGCTCAGCAGCGCCGATGCCGGCACCGCGACGTGCTGGAACTGCACCGTCGCCGCGCGCTGGCCGTCGATGGTGCGGTAGTCGCGCACCGTGATGCCCGGCGTGTCGGCCGGCACCACGAACAGGCTGATGCCGTTGGTGTCGCGCTGCGTGCCGGCGCTGCGGGCCGAGACGATCAGCGCGCCGGCCTGGCCGCCGTGGATCACCACCGTCTTGGTGCCGTCGATGCGGTAGCCCTCGCCGTTGATGCTGGCAATCGTTTTGATGTCGGCCAGGTCGTGCCGCGAATGCTTTTCGCCCAGCGCGCAGGCGAGCTTGAGTTTGCCTTCGGCGACGTCCTGCAGCAGGTGGTACTGGTTGCCGGCCAGCTTGAGGAATTGCGCGCCCCAGACGGTGGCGAAATACGGCTCGACCACCAGGCCGCGCCCCAGTTCCTGCATCACCAGCAGCAGGTCGACCGCCGTGCCGTCGAAGCCGCCCTGCTCCTGCGGCACCGGCAGCGCCGTCATGCCCAGCTCGACCAGCATGTCCCACGCCGCATCCGAGACGCCCGAGGCGGAATGGATGATGCGATGCCGCACGTCGAAGCCGTAGTCCTTGTCCACCCAGCGGCGCAGCGCATCGGCGAACTGCTGCTGCTCTTGCTTGAAATTAAAGTCCATCGCCGTTCCTCACAATCCCAGGATCATCTGGGTGATGATGTTTTTCTGTATCTCGTTCGAGCCGCCGTAGATCGACGTCTTGCGGAAATTGAAGTAGTAGCCGGCCAGCGGCGCGGCCGCGTCGTCGCCGGTGACGGCGTGGTCGGCCTTGCCTTCGAGGTAGTCGGTGTCGAAGGCCAGCGCGTCCGGACCCAGCGCTTCGATCATCAGCTCGGTCAGCATCTGCTGGATTTCGGAGCCGCGCACTTTCAGCAAGGACGCCTCCGGGCCGGGCGCGCGCGATTCGCGGGTGATCACGCGCAACACAGTGGTTTCCAGCGCCATCAGTTCGATTTCGAGATTGGCCACCTTGGCGGCGTAGACCGGATCCTGCAGCAGCGGCTTGCCATGCTTGTAGTGTTCGGAGGCGATCTTCTTCAGGAACAGCAGCTCGCGCTTGGAGCGGCCCACCGCCGCGATGCCGGTGCGCTCGTGGCCCAGCAGATACTTGGCGTAGGTCCAGCCCTTGTTTTCCTGGCCGATCAGGTTTTGCACCGGCACCTGCACGTTGTCGAAGAAGACTTCGTTCACCTCATGGTCTTCGTCCAGCATGATGATCGGGCGCACCGTGATGCCGGGGCTCTTCATGTCGATCAGCAGGAAGGAGATGCCCTCCTGCTTGCGCACGGTGGTGTCGGTGCGGACCAGGCAGAAGATCATGTCGGCGTGCTGGCCCAGCGTGGTCCAGGTCTTCTGGCCGTTGACGATGTAGTGGTCGCCAGAACGCTCGGCGGTGGTTTTCAGCGAGGCCAGGTCTGAGCCGGAACCGGGCTCGGAATAACCCTGGCACCACCAGTCCTCGCAGTTGAGGATGCGCGGCAGGTAGTGCGCTTTCTGCGCCTCGTTGCCAAAGGCCATGATGACCGGCGCGACCATGTTGACGCCGAACGGCAGGATGGGCGGCGTGCCGGCGCGGGCGCATTCTTCTTCCCAGATGTGGCGCTGGGTGGCGCTCCAGCCCGTGCCGCCGTGCTCGACCGGCCAGCCGGGCGCGGCCCAGCCCTGGCGGGCGACGATCTGGTGCCAGCGCACATAGTCCTGCCGGCTCAGGCGCAAATGGTTGCGGACTTTTTTCTGCAGGTCGCTCGGCAGGTTGGCGTCCAGGAACGCCCGCACCGTGTCGCGAAACGCCAGGTCCGCAGCCGTGTATGTCAACTCCATGCTGTCTCCTTATTTTTGAACCGGCTTTTAAAAAAGCACGATCGTTCAAATAATTGTACCCCCAATGCCGGATTGATTGTGGCATTTTTATAAGGCGACAGAACGGACTATTTTGTTCAGCGGCCGCCAGGCGCAATGACGGCCGCCGCGCAATCACTGCATGGTATAGCTTTGCTGCGCGGTGTCGACCGCGTAGTTATGCGCCGTGTCCCAATACGTGTAGCTGTAGCGGACCACGTCGCCGGCCTTCAGGCCGCCGGCGGTGTAGCTGTTGATGCCGGACGCCTGCGTCATGCGCACGTTGATGCCGCCGCCGTTGTTGACGGTGTAGTGCACGTCGGCCCAGCCGGTCGACGCGAGCGAGAACTTCAACATCGTCGCGCTGGTTTGCGAGACGGCCGGCGTTGGAGTGGGCGTGGGTGTGGGCGTCGGGGTGGGGGTAGGTGTCGGCGTGGGTGTTGGCGTTGGCGTAGGCGTCGGGGCCGGCACGCCGCTGTCGTAGACGATGTCGTCGATCGCCATCTGGAACGCCGATGTCGGCAAGGCGGCGCCGTCGCTGGCGATCTGGAACACATCCACCATCGACTGCAGCGCGATCTTGGCGCCGGCCAGGTCGGCGACCGGGATGGTGGCCGTGCCCCACTCGCCGTTGCGCACCAGGCCGTAAGTGGTGGCGTTGGCCGGGAACTTGACCGAGTTCTGGTTGGTGTAGGTGTCGCCGACGCCGACGGTGAAGGCGACATTGGCCGGGATCTTGATCTTCAGCTTCAGGTTGCCGTTGCGGAAGCCGCTCAGGTCGCGCACCGCGCGCGACTGCACGCTGCCGCCGAACCACTGCCCCGGCGTGTTGTAGCTCCAGGCGATGCCGTTATTGCCCTCGTAGGGGGGCAGCGTGCCTTGCGACACCGAGGCGTTGTTCCACACGAAAATGTCGGACGTGCTGCCCGCCTCCAGCCTGGTGTTGACCAGCGTCTTGTCGGTGAACACGCCGAACTTGCCCACTTCGGGCACGGTCTGGTTGCCCAGCTTGACGCTGCCCTTGCCGTCCAGCTGGTACACGCGCACGTAGTCGACGTACATCGTGCCCGGCAGCGGCGCGGTGACCTGGGCCGGAGTGGCGGCGTCGGTGAAGTTGCCGCCGACGGCCAGGTTGAACAGCAGGTAGAACGGCGACTGCAGCGCGGTCGAGTTGACCGGCAGCGGGCTGTTGTACATATCGTGCTCGACGCCGTTGTCGACCACGGTGAAGCGCATCTGCGTTTCGGTCCAGTAGAAGCGGTACAGCACGAAGCGGTTGGCCAGCGACTGGTTCGGGATGTACCAGTTCTTGGTCTGCCACGCGGTCGAGGCGGCGCAGCTTTCGTTGCCCGGCACGCAGGCGGCCTGCTGCCAGGTGATCACGTTGGCGCCGGTGAAGTTGTCGATGGCCGGCGGCGGCGAGGCGGCCGCGCGGCTGCTGGCCTTGTGGCCCATTTCCATGATGTCGATCTCACCCTTGCGCGGCCAGGCCTGCGGGCTGGTGCCCAGCATCCACGCGGCCGGCCAGAGGCCGGTGCCCAGCTGCGGCGTGGCGATGCGCATTTCGATCATGCCGTACTGCACCTGCACCTTGTTGGCCGAGTCGATCTTGCCGGAGGTGAAGGCGTTGCTGCCGATGGTCTGGCTTTGCGCGCGGATCGCCAGCGCCCGCGTGGCGCTCTCGAACGGCACGTTGACGATGGACAGGTTGTTGGGGCTGTAGTATTCCAGTTCCTGGTTGCCGTAGCCGCACAGGTTGATCTGGCAGCCGTTGCCGTCGTAGGTGTTCCACAGCGCGGTGTTGAGCGTGGCGCCGTTGAATTCATCGGACCACAGCAAGGCTCCGATGACCGGGCTGGTCACGCTGGCGGCGGCGGGCACGCCGTACGCGAGCGCCAGGCTGGCGGCGATGGCGGACAGAACGAGTTTTTTCGTTTTCACAATGTCTCCTTGTCGGAATAAACGAGAATTGGAAACGATTCCAATTTCGTCAACAAAATATATTCCTATAAATATTTTCTGTCAACGCGAAAGCTCAACGGTGCTGTGCCCGGTTAGACTGGTCGCTTGCAAGGAGAAAATTTGTGGAAGCATTAAAACTGACGGGCCTGTTCGCCATCACGGCGATGGCGGAGATTGCGGGCTGCTACCTGCCGTGGCTGACGCTCAAGCAAGGCAAGCCGGCGTGGCTGCTGCTGCCGGCAGCTCTGTCGCTGGCCCTGTTCGCCTGGCTGCTGACGCTGCACCCGACTGCGGCCGGACGCACCTACGCGGCGTATGGCGGCATGTACATCGCGGTCGCGCTGCTGTGGCTGCGCCTGGTCGACGGCGTGACCCTCACCCGCTGGGATCTGCTGGGCGCCGGCCTGGCGCTGGCCGGCATGGCCGTCATCGCCTTCCAGCCGGGCCGGCTTTAATCCACCGTGATCGCCAGGTCGCGGTTGCGGCTGGCGGCGTTGCCGGCGTAGTCCTCGGCGGTGATGCGCAGGATGTAATCCCCGGGGCCGAGCTCGCCGACTTTCCAGCCACCCGGCGTCAGCTTGCCGCCGTGCAGGGTGTTGTTGATGGCGTAGGCGAAGCGCGTCTCGGCCGCGCCGTGCACGGTGATGCCGCTGTTGGCCGCGTACGCCAGCTTGACCGCCTCGCGGTTGCGCGGCAGCCGGTCGTACTGCTGGGTGATGACCGGCTGCTCCATGCCCGGGATGGTTTCGCCGTCCACGTTCAGCAACTGGTAGCCCAGCTTGTACAGCCCCAGGCGACGGCGCTTCTGGCCGCCGTCCGACTGGTCGAAGGCGTCCACCACGATCTGCACCTCGCCCAGGCTGCGCGGCACCAGCAGCCGCGCGCCGGCCTTGTCCTTGAGCGTCTTGCCATTGCCGTCGACCAGGCTGATGCCCTGGATCTGCGGCGCGACCGTGTCCTCCAGGTCGATGAACGGCAGGCTCAGCGGATTGAGCGCGTCGCCGTTCGGCTTGTAGTCCAGGTGCACGTGCGCCATGCGGTTGACCGTGCCCAGCGTCTCGCCGGCGAGGAAGCGCGTGCCGCGCTTGACGCGCACCGCGTCCGCCGCGCCCTTCTCGTTCTTGAGCAGCTGGAAGCGCGGATCGATGAGCTTGTCGCGCGGGTCGCGGCCGACGCGCATGTGGATGTATTGCAGGCCGTCGAGCGCCAGCCCTTCCGACAGTTCGCCATAGCCCCAGCTGGCGCGCGGGTCGGTGATCTTGCCGGCGGTGACTGCGAGCACCGGCGTGCCGATGGCCGCCTGCACGTCCAGGCCGGAGTGGAAATGATCGCGGCTCTCGCCGTCGAAATTGCCGCGCACCTCGCCCATCAGGCCGACCACCTCATGCGCCTTGTTCTGCGGCTTGAGCGGCCACAGCATCGTGGCGCCGTGCGCCGGCAGGCCGGGCAGCGGCTCCTCGGCCGGCGCGGCCTCCCCTGCCGGCGGAATGCCGACATGATGCAGGCGGAAGGTCGCGGCGTCGGTGACGAACAGCGAGCCGTCCTTGGCCAGCGCGATGCCGCGCGGCGCGTACAGGCGCACGCCGCCGTCCGGGCCGTAGCCGGGCTGCGCCGGATGGTCGATGTCCTGCACGCTGACCACCTCGCCCGCCGGCGTGATCTGCGCCAGGCGGCCGTGGGCATTGCTGGCGACGTAGAGGAAGCCGTCCGGCGTGAGCGCGATGCCGACGGGCGTGCGCAGCAGCGCGGCGCGATCGTCGTCCTTGGCCACGGCGACGGTGCTGACGTTGCCGTTCTTGTCGAGCTTGCGGACGGCGCTGTTGCCGGTGTCGGCGATGTAGAGGTCGCCGGCGGCGCTGATCGCCAGCCCGGTGGGCGTATCGAACAGCGCCTGCGCCGCCGCGCCATCGGTGAGGCCGGCGCGCTTGCCGCCGGCGATGGTGGTGACGTCGCCGTTGGGGGCGATGCGGCGGATACGGTCGTTGTAGGTATCGGCGACATAGACCACGCCGGCGGCATCGACCGCCACGCCGATCGGACCGTTGAATTGCGCGGCGGCGCCCTTGCCGTCCTTGTCGCCCGCCAGGCCGTCGCCGGCCAGGGTGGAGACCACGCCTTGCGGCGTGATCTTGCGGATGGCGTTGTTGCCGGTATCGGCCACATACAGGTTACCGGCGGCGTCGATCGCCAGGCCGGACGGGGTGTTGAACGCGGCCGCCTTGCCGGCGCCCTCGGCGTAGCCCTCCTCGCCGCCGGCAACGGTGGTGCCGACGCCGGCCAGATCGATCTTGCGGATGCTGTTGTTGCCGCCGCCGTCGGCGACATAAAGATTGCCTTCCCTGTCCAGCACCACGCCGAAGGGATCGGCGAAGCGGGTGCGCTTGCCGGCGCCGTTGCTGGCGCCCGGCAAGCCGTCGCCGGCGATGGTGCTGACGCGGCCGCTCCAATGGGTCGGCGTGCCCTGCGTGGCCGAGGGCCGCGCCAAGGCACCAATGGCGTCCGGCGTCGCAGCCGGATGCTTGACGATCATCCAGGCGACGCCGCCGCCGACCGCCGCCCCACCCAGCGCCAACGCAGCGAGAATGAGCTTGAATTGAGTTGGAGACACTGGTACGAACCTAAAAGTTGGTATTTAGAAACGTAGCTTACCCGATCTTGACCATGGTGTCAGTGCCGACATTCGGACATTGGTGGAACTTTTGAGCGCCGGCGAAGTTCCCGGATGTCCGAATGTCGGCACTGACACCAATTTTTTTTCAAAAAAAAAGCCCGCTACGGGAGCGGGCTAAATCTATTTCCTTGGAGGAGAATAGAGGAGACAGGTGAATTATGCTGCGGCGCGGAATATATATCCAATTTATATTCGCAATAGCAGAGATTCATAAAATCTATAACCCATGAAAAAGCCCCGGCCGGGGGGGCGCGGGGCTTCGCTGTCGATGCGGTTTATTTGGCGTCGGCGGCGTACGGCAGCACGCGCGAGGCCATGCGGGTGTCGGTTTTCAGCAAGCCGACCTCGTCCGACAGGATGTGTACCGCTTCGTTCAGCAGCACGTCCTTGGCAGCCTTGGCGGCTTTCTCCGCTTCCAGCTCGGCCGCCAACGTGCGCTCGGAACCTTGCAGACCGTCGTCGCTGCGCAACGCGCCCTTCACGCCCGCCACCTTCGGCACCGGCGCCGCTTTGCCGCTGGCCGGCTTGGCGGAGATCGCCTTGTTCAGGGCATCCTTCGGATCCGGCACCAGCACCGGATCGTCGGCGCCCGGCGTCGCCAGCAGCCGCGCTTCGCGCAGCTTGGAACGCGCTTCCTGGGTGTCGCGCTCCTTGCGGCGCACGGCTTCGTTCAGCGAGATCGAGTTCTCCTTGCGCTGCTTCTTGACCAGCGCGATGTCCTCGGCCAGGTACTGGAAGTCCTTGTCCTTGGAGACGCGCGCTTCATGCTTCTTGTCCAGCAGCGGCACGATTTCCTTGACCTCGCCGGCCGGGATGTAGATCGCCGGCTTGATCTGCGTCCACGGCAAGGCGTTGTCGTAGCTCGATTCGCCGTAGCTGTCGGAGTCCGCCATCGTCGGCAACTTGATGTCCGGCGTGACGCCGCGCAGCTGCGTGGTGCCGCCGTTGATGCGGAAGAATTGCGCGATCGTGAACTTCAGCTCGCCATAGTGCACCTTGTCGTTCTGGGCGAAACGGTCCAGCCCGAACAGCGTCTGCACCGTGCCCTTGCCGAAGCTCGGCTCGCCGATGATGATGCCGCGGCCGTAGTCCTGGATCGCCGCCGCGAAAATCTCCGACGCCGACGCCGAGCCACGGTTGATCAGCACGCCCAGCGGACCGTCCCAGGCCATGCCGGGGGTGGTGTCGCTTTCGGTTTCGACTTTGTTGTCGCCGTTGCGCTGCATCACCACCGGGCCCTTGTCGATGAACAGGCCGGTCAGCTCGACCGCCTCGCTCAGCGAACCGCCGCCGTTGTTGCGCAGGTCGATCAGTACGTTGTCGACCTTCTCCTTCTTCAGCTCGCCCAGCAGGCGGGCCACGTCGCGGGTGGCGCTCTTGTAGTCCTTGTCGTTCTTGCGGCGCGCCTCGAAGTCCAGGTAGAAGGTCGGCAGCGAGATCACGCCGATGCGCCGCTTGACCGCGCCGTCCTTCACTTCCAGGATCGACTTCTTGGCCGACTGCTCTTCCATGCTGATCTTCTGGCGCACCAGCGCGATCGTGGCGTGCTTGCCGTCCGGGCCGGCGTCGGCCGGGATGATTTCCAGCCGCACCGTCGAATCCTTGGGACCGCGGATCAGCGCCACCACGTCGTCCAGGCGCCAGCCCAGCACCTCGGTCATCGGCGTCTTGTCGTCCTTGGCCACGGCGACGATGCGGTCGCCGACCTTGATCTTGCCGGACAGGCCGGCCGGGCTGCCGGTGACCACTTCGCGCACCACCGTGTAGTCGTCGCGCGTCTGCAGCACGCAGCCGATGCCTTCGAGCGACAGGCGCATGGCGATGTCGAAGTTCTCGGCGGCGCGCGGCCCGAGGTAGTTGGTGTGCGGCTCGATCGACATCGCGTAGGCGTTCATGAAGATCTGGAACACGTCCTCGTTGGTCAGCTTGCGCGATGGGCTCAGGTAGCTTTCATAGCGCTTGTCGAGCGTTTCGCGGATCGCCTTGTCGTCCTTGCCGGCCAGCTTCAGGCGCAGCCATTCGTTCTTGACGCGCTTGCGCCACAGGTCCTTGACCTCGGCGTCGCTCTTGGCCCACTCGGCCTTCTCTCGGTCGTACTGGTAGGTTTCGTCGGTGGTGAAGTCGAATTTGGTCTTGAGCAGTTCGCGCGCATAGGCGATGCGGTCGTTGAAGCGCTGCTGGTACAGATTGAAGATGGCGAACGGGACGCTGAGGTTTTCGCCGTTGATGGCGTCGTCAAGGCGGGTGCGCACGATGGCGTACTGGTCGATGTCGGCCTGGACGAAGAACATTTTTTCCGAGTCCAGCGACTTGAAGTAGCGGTCGAAGATCTTTTCCGACATCGCATCGTCGAGCGGGGTGGACTTGTAGTGCAGCTTGGTGAGCACGCGCGAGGCCCAGACGGCTGCCTGGGTCTGGCCGGGCTGCGGCTTGAGGACGGTGTCCGCCGTTTTTTCCGGCACGGCCGCGCCGGCCTGAACTGACAGGGCCGAGAGGACGGCCACCAACAGCATTTGCTTCTTCATCGGCTTACTCCGAAAACGTGGTGATCAATTAGGGTGTTGCAAACTCATTCTACAGGATAGCGGCCGCAACACGGCACTGGTAAAACGCAGTTTCCCTGTGTAAGCTTAAGCCCACCTGAAGATGAAACCAAAGCAAGATGATCTACCTTTCCGGTCGATACCAAGGTTGCGACAATTTTCCCGGCAAGTCATTGTTTTCAAAAATAAAAAAATGTATTGCGCTACGCGATTAGTTTCCCATGGGGAAATTTCTGGTAAAATCGCAGCCTTAGATCCGTTTTTGACGGCCCCCGCCAGCAGCACTCCGGCAGCGTCCGTGCGCCTCAAACCGCTCCCCAGCCCCCGGAGCACGCTCTATTCAGAGCGACCTCGAACGCGGTACTTTTTGCTCAGAAGATATCCATGAAAACAATAATGATGAATCCCCGCGACTGGGGTGTCGGTACCAAAATTACCGTTTTTACCTTTGCCCTGATCAGCCTGATCCTCGCGGCACTGCTTACCCTGATCAGCATGACCACCTCGGCCATGCTCAAGGAGCGCGCCAACGCCAACGTCGCCGCGACCCTGAGCGGCATCAGCAACACGGTCGAGGTGTTCAACACCGCCATGACCAATGAGGCGTCGAGCTTCGCCCGCCTGTTCGCCGCCGAATTCGGCGACGGCGAGTTCGCGCTGGAGCCGGCCGCCAAGGTCGAGATCGCCGGCAAGCCGACGCCGACGCTCAAGCACGGCGGCAAGGCGCTGAACATGGATTTCGCCAACCCCGACAAATTCACCAACGAAACCGGGGTGGTCGCCACCATCTTCGCCGCCGACGGCGACGAGTTCGTGCGCGTGTCCACCTCGCTGAAGAAGGAAAACGGCGAGCGCGCGGTCGGCACCCAGCTCGATCACGCCCACCCGAGCTATCCGTTGCTGCGCGCCGGGAACAACTACATCGGCCTGGCGACGCTGTTCGGCAAGCAGTTCATCACCCAGTACGACCCGATCAAGGACGCCAGCGGCAAAGTCATCGGCGTGTTGTTCATCGGCCTGGACATCTCCAGAAACATGGAGATGCTCAAGCAAAAGATCAAGGCCATCAAGATTGGCGACAGCGGCTACGTCTATGTGATCAACGCCGCGCCGGGCAAGAACCAGGGCATCGAGCTGGTCCACCCGAGCAAGGAAGGGGTCAACGTCATCGACGTCAAGAGCAGCGACGGCCGCCCGTTCATCAAGGAGATGCTCGAGCTCAAGGACGGCAGCATGCGCTACGACTGGGCCGACAAGGAAGGCGACACGCCGCGCGAGAAGATGGTCGAGTTCCGCACCTTCAAGGCATGGAACTGGCTCATCGCCGGCGGCACCTACACCCACGAAATCACCAAGGAAGCCGGCCAGCTGCGCAACCATTACGCGCTGCTGGGCCTGGTTTCGCTGGCGGTCTTCGCCGCGCTGCTGTTCCTGCTGGTGCGCGCCGTGGTGTCGCGTCCGCTGGCGCGCGCCGAAGAGGCCGCCACCCGCATCGCCCAGGGCGACCTCGACGTGCATCTGGACGTCGACAACAAGGACGAGATCGGCCTGGTGCTGCGCTCGCTCAACGGCATCAGCCACAATCTGTCGAAAGTGGTCGGCCAGGTGCGCAGCGGCGCCGAGCAGATCACCACCGCGTCGAGCGAGATCGCCAGCGGCAACCTGGACCTGTCGTCGCGCACCGAGGAACAGGCCTCCAGCCTGGAGGAAACCGCCGCCTCGATGGAGCAGCTCAGCAGCGCCGTCAAGCAGAACGCCGACAACGCCGCGCAAGCCAACCAGATGGCGCTGGCCGCCTCCGGCATCGCCGCCAAGGGGGGCGCGGTGGTGGCGCAGGTGGTCGACACCATGGGCTCGATCAACCAGTCGTCGCGCAAGATCGTCGATATCATTTCGGTCATCGACGGCATCGCCTTCCAGACCAACATCCTGGCGCTGAACGCGGCCGTGGAAGCGGCCCGCGCCGGCGAGCAGGGCCGCGGCTTCGCGGTGGTGGCGTCGGAAGTGCGCAACCTGGCGCAGCGTTCGGCCACGGCCGCCAAGGAAATCAAGGCACTGATCGATGACTCGGTCAGCAAGGTCGAGGCCGGCAGCCACCAGGTCGAGCAGGCAGGCACTACCATGCAGGAAGTGGTCGACAGCGTGCGCCGCGTTACCGACATCATGTCCGAAATCAGCAGCGCCAGCGAAGAGCAGCGCGCCGGCATCGGCCAGGTGCACGAGGCGATCGCCCAGATGGACCAGGTGACGCAGCAGAACGCGGCGCTGGTCGAAGAAGCCGCAGCCGCCGCCCACGCGCTGCAGGACCAGGCCCATGAGCTGGAGGAAGTGGTCAAGATCTTCAAGCTCAACAGCGACGACGTCGCGCCGACGGCCCGCATCGGCCAGTCGCGCCATCTGGCGTTGAAGTAATTCCGGCTGCCGACGGCGGCGGCGGTTTCATTCTATAATCGCCGGATGGGTAAAATCTTCCGGCACCGGCGCTTGCACAGCCTGATCGTCTCCATGGCGATCCTGCTGAACCTGTTTGCGCCGTCGATCAGCCAGGCGGTCGCGGCGCGCTCACCCGACTCGGTGCTGCTGGAGCTATGCAGCGCGGCCCCTTCATCGGCGCCGGCCAAGCAGCTGGTCCACGCCGCCAAGCACTGCGCCTTCTGCGCCACCCACCTCGACACCTACGCGCCGCCACCCGCAGCGGCCGGACTGCTGGCCGTGCTGCGCGGTCACGACGACTATCCATCCCTGCGCGCCGCCGCTCCGGCGCCGCGGCCGCTCTGGTCCAGCGCGCAGCCGCGCGGCCCGCCCGCACTTTCCTGACACCGCCGATTCCGTAGCCGCACGCCTGCGGCGCGCCCTTGCGCGCCGCCGCCGCGCACCCGTCTCATCCAATTCGCAGGATATTATGCAACGACGTTTATTCATCACCTCGCTGGCCGCGCTGCCGCTGGCGGCCAACGCCGCGCCGGCCTTCACCGGCATCGACATCACCGGCAGCACCATCGGACCGGACTACAAACTGAGCTACAGCGACGGCAAGCCGGCCTCGCTGCGCGACTTCAAGGGCAAGTATGTGCTGCTGTTCTTCGGCTTCACGCAATGCCCGGACGTGTGCCCGACCGCGCTGGCGCGCGCGGTGGAAATCAAGCGCCTGCTGGGCGCGGACGGCGACAAGATGCAGGTCGTGTTCGTCACCGTCGACCCGGAGCGCGACACCGGCCCGCTGCTGACCGAGTACATGCGCGCCTTCGACCCGGCCTTCGTCGCCGTGCGCGGCACGCTGGAGCAGACCGCCAAGGCGGCGGCCGACTTCAAGATCTTCTACCGCAAGGTGCCGAGCGGCAGCTCCTACACGATGGACCACACCGCCCTGACCTACGTGTTCGACGCCGGCGGCAAGATCCGCCTGGCCCTCAAACACGAACAAACCGCCCAGCAGTGCGCGGCCGACCTGCGCCAGCTGATGCATCCCAAAAAAGAAACCGGCTTCCTGAAAGGACTGTTCCAATGAAAAAATTGCTCTCCCTGCTGCTGCTCGCGGCGTTGCCCGCGCTGGCCCAAGTGACCATCGGCGAACCGTGGGTGCGCGCCACCGTCGCCCAGCAAAAAGCCACCGGCGCCTTCATGACGCTGACCTCGACGCAAGGCGCGCGGCTGCTGTCGGCCAGTTCGCCGGCGGCCGGCGCGGTCGAAGTGCATGAAATGAAAATGGTCGACGACGTGATGCGCATGCGGCAGATCCCGGGCCTCGACCTGCCGGCCGGCCAGACGGTCGCGCTCAAGCCGGGCGGCTTTCACATCATGCTGCTGGACCTGAAGCAGCCGCTGAAGGAAGGCGACAGCGTGCCGCTGACGCTGGAAATCGAGGACGCGCAGCACGCGCGCAGCCAGATCGTGGTCGATGCGCCGGTCAAGCCGCTCAACGCGGCGGCCAAGCACTGATCAAGCCAAGGCGCCGGCGATCAGCCGGCGTTGTATCAGCGCACCCGCATCAAGCAACCAAGGCGTCGCAAAATTGGCCAGATACCAACTGTTAATATAATTTAACTTTTTTTAACTATTTAGATCGATAGTTCTTTGTTATCTTTTTCTAACCCGGTGAGCTCGGGCTAGAGATTGCCGGCCGTCACAAGCGGCCGACAATTGCATGCAATCTGATAACAAAAGGACCACGATGAAACAGTTGAACCGCAGCCGAACACCGCTTCGCACTTTGTTGACCATGGCCTGCATGGCCGCTCTGCCGGCCATGGCCGACACGCTGGCGTTCGAAGACGCCGACGGCACGCCGCTCACCGGGATCGTCCGGGACGGCCAAGGTTTTTCCCAAGGCAACTACATGGTCCACGGCTACGCCTTCGAACCGTCCCCCGGCTCGCTGGTCGGCGCCGTCATCGACGGCGGCAGCAACAGCGGCGCCTGCGTCGCGCTGGCCTGCGGCGCCGGCAACCCCACCAGCTATTACGCCGCCCTCAACGACGGCATCGTCGAAATCGAGCACGGCACTGCCGGCACCGCGTTCCGGCTGCAATCGTTCGACGCCAGCTACATCGGCAACATCTACCTGGGCTTCCAGCCGGTGGCCGGCGTGTTGCGGGTGCAGGGCTTCCGCGCCGACCACAGCACGGTATGGGAAGACTTTGAACTGGTCGGACGCGAACAGGACACCCCTGGCTTCGACTTCACCCATTTCGTCACCAGCGCGAACTTCGCCGCGCAGCAATTCGTGACCATCGACTTTTTCGGTTTTTCCTGCAACACCGACGGCAAGTGCAGCGCGTTTGACAATCTGCGCGGCCAGTTCGGCATCGACAACATCGCACTCTCCGCCGTCTCGGCCGTGCCCGAGCCGTCGTCGTGGCTGACCTTCGGCGCCGGCCTGCTGGCCATCGGCCGGCTGGCGCGCCGCCGCCGACCGGCCGCCATGCCCATCGGAGCGGCGGCATGAGCGCCGCCCGCATCCCCCACCTCGCGCTGCGCCTGAGCTGCGCCGGCGTGTCGCTGATGCTGGCCGGCCTTCAGGCCCGCGCCGACGAGGTGCGCCACGCCTACGTGGTGCAGCTGAGCGACAAGCCGGTCGCCTCGTACGTCGGCGGCGTCGCCGGCATGAAGGCGACCCAGCCGGCCGGCGGCAGGCGCCTCAACCTGAGCAGCCCCGAAGTGCAGCAGTACAGCGCCTACCTGCAAGGCAAGCAGGCCAGCGTCGCGGCGCTGGTGGCCGGCGCGCCGCTGCTGCATCGTTACAGCCTGGTGCTGAACGGCTTCACCGCGCTGCTGACCGACGCCGAGGTGCGCGCGCTGCGCGCCAGCGCCGGCGTCGCCAGCATCACGCCGGACCAGCCGCGCCACCTGCTGACCAGCTACACCCCGACCTTCCTCGGACTGGACCAGCCGGACGGCCTGTGGAGCAAGGCCGGCGGCGTGGCCGGCGCCGGCGAGGACGTCGTCATCGGCATCATCGACAGCGGCATCTGGCCGGAAAACCCCGCCTTCGCCGACCGCGTCGACAGCACCGGCGCGCCGAGCTTCGACCCCGCCGCGCCGCTCGCCTACGGCCCGCCGCCGGCCGGCTGGCGCGGCGGCTGCCAGCCGGCGGAGGGCTTCGACCCGGCGCTGTGCAACAACAAGCTGATCGGCACAGGCTACTACAACGCCGGCTTCCTCAGCCATGCCACCCTGCACTGGAGCGAGTTCGTCTCGGCCCGCGACAGCATCGGCGGCAAGGCCGGCCACGGCGGGCACGGCACCCACACGGCGTCGACCGCGGCCGGCAACCACGGCGTCAGCGCCACCGTCAACGGCGTTCCGATGGGCAAGGCCGGCGGCATCGCGCCGCGCGCCCGGGTCGCCATGTACAAGGTGTGCTGGACCGGCGAACACATCGACCATCCGTCCGGCGCCAACGCCTGCTACGGCTCGGACAGCGTGGCGGCGATCGAGCAGGCCGTCGCCGATGGCGTCCATGTGATCAACTACTCGATCAGCGGCGGCATCGAAGTCCAGGATCCGGTGGAGCAAGCCTTCCTCAACGCCGCCAACGCCGGCGTGTTCGTGGCGGCGGCAGCGGGCAACGAGGGGCCGACCGCCATGACGCTGTCGCACATCAGCCCCTGGTTGACGACCGTGGCGGCATCGACCCACGACCGCCAGCTGCAGGCGACGGCAACGCTGGCCGACGGCCGCGCCTTCAAGGGCGCGTCGTTCAACGTCGACGCGCTGCCGCGCACGGCCCTGATCCGCGCCCAAGATGCGGTGCTGGCAGGCACCAATCCGCTGGCCGGTCCGCTGTGCCCCAGCATCGAATACAACCAGGGCCTGCCCATCCTCGACCCGGCCAAGGTGGCCGGCAAGATCGTCGTTTGCGAACGCGGCATCACCGCCCGGGTCGACAAGAGCCAGGCAGTCAAGGAGGCCGGCGGCCTGGGCATGATCCTGGTGGACGACGGCAGCGGGCTGGTGGCCGAGGTGCATGCGGTGCCGACAGTCCACGTCAGCCGCGCCGACGGCGTGCTGATCCAGAACTACGCCGCGACCGGCAGCGGCGCCGCCGCGCTGTCGCGCTTCAGCATGACCACCGTGCCCGGCGCGGCGCCGATGGTGGCCGGGTTCTCGTCGCGCGGTCCGAGCACCAGCGAGGGCAACATCATGAAGCCGGACCTGGCGGCGCCCGGGGTCAGCATTCTGGCCGCCGTGTCGCCCGAGCTGACGGCCGCGCAGCGCGCCGATCTGGTCGCCGGCGTCCTGCCGCCGCACCAGGCCTGGGACTTCATGGACGGCACCTCGATGGCGTCGCCGCACGTCGCCGGTCTGGCCGCGCTGCTGCGCCAGCAGCATCCGGGCTGGTCGCCGGCGGCGATCCGCTCGGCGCTGATGACCAGCGCCGGCGACACCCTGCCCGACGGCCTGAAGAACGGCACCAGCGGCACGCTGCCGTGGGGCCAAGGCGCCGGCCAGGTGCGGCCCAACCGCGCCAACGATCCAGGCCTGGTGTACGACGCCGGACCGACCGACTACAAGAAGTACCTGTGCGGCGTCGGTTTCACCGACCAGTGCGGCAGCGGCATGAGCGCCGGCTGGGACCTGAACCAGCCGGCGATCGCGATCAAGAACGTGCTCACCGCCGTCACGGTCAAGCGCACGGTCACCAACGTCGGCAGCCAGAGCGCGACCTACAACGCCAGCATCGCCATGCAGGGCTACGAAGCGAGCGTGCAGCCGGCCAGCCTGACGCTCGCGCCGGGCGCCAGCGCCAGCTTCACCGTCAGCTTCAGGCGCACCAGCGCGCCGACCGGCGTCTGGCAGTTCGGCTCGCTGACCTGGAGCGACGGCACGCACACCGTGCGCAGCCCCATCGTCGCCGCCTCCGCCGTATCGCTGACGGCGCCGCCGACGGTGCGCAGCACCCGCGCTACCGACACCCGGCTGCTGTCGGTGGGCACCGACTACACGGGCAAGCTGGGCGTGGTCGCCGGCGGCCTCAAGCCGGTGAGCAGGACCGCGCTGTCGGTGGGCCAGGCCGACGAGGACAGCATCGACACTGCGGCGCAGGTGGCGGCGGCCTGCAACGGCGGCGCCAGGGGCGTTTCGGTCACGCCTTATGCGATCCCGGCCGACACGCTGGCGGCGCGCTTCGAACTGTTCGACCGCGACACCAGCGGCAAGGGCAAGGACGACCTCGACCTGGCGGTGCTCGACAGTAACGGCGCCATTGCCGGCATCGCGCTGCACGACGGCTCCAACGAGACGGTCCTGCTGCGCGATCCGGCGCCCGGCGACTACCGCGTCTGCGTGCTGGGCTACCGGGTGGCCAACGGCGTGCGCAGCGACTTCCAGCTCTCGACCGCCCACGTCACCATCCATGACAAGGGCGGCAGCCTGGACGCGGCGGTACCGGCCAGCGTCAAGAAAGGCAGCGACGCCACGGTGGCGCTGAGCTGGTCCGGCCTGGCCGCCGGCGCGCGCTACCTGGGGGCGGTGGATCTGCTGGAGACCGGCGTGCGACGCGCCACCAACACCGTGATCCACGTCGACACCGACGATGCCATGCCGCTGGCGGCGCCGCAGGCGCGTCCGCTGAAACTCGATAACGGCAAATGAACCCACCCTTGATGAAAGCACCACATATGAAACCTATTCCTACCTGGTCGGCCCTGTTGCTCGCTGCATCCTGCGGCTGCGCGCTGGCCAACCCCAAAACCACCACCGTCGACTTTTCCGGCGACAACCACGGCTGGGAAGGCCTGCAGGGCATGACCAGCGGCGGCACAGTGGTCGACAACCTGATCACCCCGACCAACGCGCTGCACAGCTCGCTGGAAAACCAGATCCTCAGCTTCGCCACCAAGGACGCCAATTTCACCGGCAACTACGGCAGCAGCAAGAGCGTGACCATCAGCCTGGATGTCTACAGCCAGGACGTGCTGTACGGCTGGTCGGGGCAGGTGACCCGGCCGCTGATGGTGGAGCTGCGCGATTTCGACACGCCGCCGGCGGGCCACGACTATTCCAGCGTCTGGTACTACCTCGGCGACCTCGACGCCTCCAAGCCGATGCAGCACTTCTCGGTGACTATCGACAACACCAAGTCCAAGGGCCTGCCGCCGGGCTGGCGCGGCTATGGCGTATTCACCGAAGACCATGTTCCGGAGCTGCCCAGCGACCGCACCTTCAAGAACATCCTGGCGTCGGTGGACGAGATGGTGTTCTCGACCGCCCTGCCCAACGTGGTGTCGGACTTCGTCTATTTTGACGTCGCGCTGGACAACATCCACATCAGCGCCGTGCCCGAGCCGAGCCAGACCATGATGCTGGGCGCCGGCCTGGGCCTGCTGGCGCTGCTCGCGCGCCGGCGGCTGGCGTGGTCGAAGTGCATGAGAAGGCAATCGTCGATGACTTGACGCCCATGCGCCGGATCCCCGGCTTCGACCTGACTGCCGCCAGGCGGCCGGGCTCAAGCCGGGGCGCTGATCAAGCCCAAGGCGCCGGCCATCCACCAGCCGGCGCCGGCGATCAATAAATAGGGCCACGAGCGCAGCGAGATTTTCCAGTCGACGCCGGACGGCCAGCAGGCCAGGAACTGCGGCGCCACGGCGAACGCCAGCGCCACGTCGATCCACTGAAATTGCAGCCCGTGCCGGGTGCGCCACCACGCCACCGCGAACGGCAGCAGCACCACCACGAACGGCGCCAGCGCCGACGGCGCGGCGTTGTACCAGCGCACCCGCGTCAGGCGCACCGAACCCAGCTCCCAGCCCTGCCCGACCCGGCGCGGAATCACCGTGAAGGCGGCGGGCCGGGCGCCGGTCAGCAAGCCGGCGACGAAATGCGCCAGCTCATGGCACACCGTGCCCGCCAGCGTGAACAGGAAAAAGAAGGGATGGCGCGCCGACAGGGCGCGGATCAGCAGCGCCAGCAACAACGAAGGCGCCAGGTAGATCAGGACGTCGCGATGGTGGCACAGCCACGCCGGCGCGAGCGCGCTACATTCGAACAGGCTGCTCATGGCCGCATCGTCGCACGGCGGCCGGGGCGCGTCAATTTCCGGCGTCGTTTAATACTGCGTTAATGCTTCCCCTTTTATCATCGCTTCTTCTACGAGGGATGGCGATGAACCGGAATTTCAAGATCAGCTGCGCGATGGGATTAGTCCTGATGGGATTCGCCGCCCTGCTCAATGCCGTCTTCAATGAATCCGACTTCGACATCTGCCTGGGCGACATGACCCGTGACGGCAGCAGCCTGCAGCACGCCGTCGATACCTGCAGCCAAGCTGAAAAGCAACGCCATCCTTATTAATTCTCCGCAGTCATCCTATAACTGTTGCTGCATAGGGACGACCTCCTTCGCATACAAATCAACAAGTTAAACGTTTACTCCGAGTTATGTAGTTGTATGATGTCTGATATCTAGGCTATGATCTTCTCACCAAAAGTAAGGAGACCGCATGACCTCGCAACACGCTTCCCCCACCAAAGTACGCTGGACCATCCTGGCGATGCTGTTCGCCATCACCACCATCAATTACGCCGACCGCGCCACCATCGCCATCGCCGGGCCCGAGCTCAAAAAACTGCTGGGCCTGTCCCCGGTTGAAATGGGCTTCGTGTTTTCCGCTTTCGCCTGGTCCTACGTGCTGGCGCAGCTGCCCGGCGGCTGGCTGCTGGACCGCTTCGGCTCCAAGATCACCTACTTCTTCAGCATCTTCCTGTGGTCGACCTTCACCCTGCTGATGGGCACGGTCGGCTTCTTCACCGGCGCCGCCGCCGTGGCCGTGCTGTTCACGCTGCGCCTGCTGGTCGGCGCGGCCGAGGCGCCTTCCTTCCCCGGCAACAGCCGCATCGCCTCGTCGTGGTTCCCGACCGCCGAACGCGGCACCGCGGCCGCCATCTTCAACTCGGCGCAATACTTCGCCACCGTGCTGTTCGCCCCGCTGATGGGATGGCTGGTGCACAGCTTCGGCTGGGAGAGCGTGTTCTTCGTCATGGGCGGCCTCGGCATCGTGATGGCCTTCATCTGGCTCAAGACCATCTACGGCCCCAAGGACCACCCGCGCATCAACGCCGCCGAACTGGAATACATCGCCGCCGGCGGCGCGCTGGTCGACCTCGAAAGCAAGGACAAGATCGCCGCCACCACCAAGCTCGACACATGGTCCTGCATCAAGCAGCTGCTGGGCAACCGCATGCTGCTGGGCGTCTATATCGGCCAATACTGCATCAACACGCTGACCTATTTCTTCCTGACCTGGTTCCCGGTCTACCTGGTCACCGAGCGCCACATGACCATCCTGAAGGCCGGCTTCATCGCCGCGCTGCCCGCGGTGGCGGGCTTCCTCGGCGGCGTGCTGGGCGGCGTGATCTCGGACCGTCTGATCAAGTCCGGCAAGTCGCTGTCGGTGGCGCGCAAGACGCCCATCGTCTGCGGCATGCTGCTGTCGATGTCGATGATCGTGTGTAACTACGTCGAGGCGGACTGGATCGTCATCATGGTGATGTCGATCGCCTTCTTCGGCAAGGGCATCGGCGCGCTGGGCTGGGCTGTCGTTGCGGACACCTCGCCGAAGGAAGCGGGCGGCATGAGCGGCGCGCTGTTCAACACCTTCGGCAACACCGCCGGCATCACCACCCCGATCGTGATCGGCTACATCCTGCAGCAGACCGGTTCGTTCGCCGGCGCGCTGGTGTTCGTCGGCGCCAATGCGCTGGTGACGGTGCTGTGCTACCTGCTGATGGTCGGCGAGATCAAGCGCTTCGAGTTCAAGACGCCGGTGATGCGCAACATCGCCTAAATCGGCGCGCCGCCACGGGCCACTGCGGCGGCGCTGCTCGCATGGGAAAACCCATGCTGCTGGAGGATCGCCACCAGCTCCAGCGGATCGCCGCCGAGCCGCAGATTCTCTTCCACCCAGCCGAGCCAGTCGGGCGACACCTCCATCCCCTCCTCCGCGATCTCGATCCCCGCGATCAGCCGCGCCAGCAGCGCGTTGATGCGCTTGGTGTCGATCAGATGCTGCACCACAGGATGGCCCGAGTACGGGTAAGGATACAAGGTGCAATTGCCCAGCGCGGCCAGCCGGTGCGCATGCATGGCGTCGAGGTTGACCGATTCGGTGGCGTTGGCCTGGTCCGGCCTGGTGCCGAAGATCAGGTGCAGCGCGGTGTCGCCGCGCGGCAGCGCCGTCAGGTCGTCGTAGCGGGACGGCGGCGGGTTCTGCGCCAGGTCGCGCATCACGGCCAGCCAGCGGCGTTCGTGGTACAGCAGCGCCTGGGCCGGGTCGAGAAAGGACAGCGGCCCGAACGCGATCACGCTGTCCACCCTCAGCAGCAGCCCGTACATCACGGCCGCATACGCGCCCATCGACTGGCCGATGGTGATCACCTTGCTCGGCGCGATCGCCGCGATCAGCGCGCGCAGCGACTCGGCCGTCTCATCCGGGTGCGCGCCCAGGCCATCGATGTGGCGGTGATACCAGCTGTTGCCCGAGTCGCGCACCAGCACCTTGTTGATGTGGCGGCCGCTGTTCTGCTCCAGCTTTTTCAGGCGGCCGAAGAAATCGAAATTCGGCCGCGTCTCCCACGACACGAAGCCGAACGCGATCACCAGAATCTCGCCCGGCACCACGCGGTCGATCAGCACGTCCGCCGTGCTGGTGTGAACGCGCCGATTATCCAGCGGAGGCACATCGGCTAACTTCATCAATGCGCGTCCCCTGGCGGTGGTTAGTGGCTGTCCGTGTAAAAACAGCGGCCGCAGGCTTGCAGATAGCTCTCATTGCCGCCGATGCTGATCTGCTCGCCGTCCTTGAGGCGCTTGCCGTTCTCATCGACGCGGATATTCATCGTCGCCTTCTTGCCGCAGCTGCAGATGTTCTTGAGCTCTTCGATATCGTCGGCCAGCGCCAGCAGATAGGCCGAGCCGGGGAAGGGATCGCCGCGAAAATCCGTGCGCAAGCCGTAGCTGATGACCGGAATGCCGCGCACCTGCGCCAGCTGGTGCAGCTGCTGCACTTGCTTGGTGCTGAGGAACTGCGCCTCGTCGATCAGCAGGCAGGCGATCTTCTGGTCGATCTTTTCCAGGAAGTTGGTGTCCGCGTCGAATACCTCGGTGTCGCGCTGCGGCCCCAGCCGCGAGGTGACCTTGCCAACGCCGTAACGGTTATCGATGGCCGCCGTGAACAGGCGCACCTGCTGGCCCTGCTCCTCGTAGTTGTGCGCCACCTGCAGCATCGCCGTGGATTTGCCTGCGTTCATTGCAGAGTATCGGAAATAAAGTTTTGCCACTGCCGCTTTCTAATTTGCCTGCTGAAAGCCGGAATTATAAACCGCGCCTATCGACCCGATAGATAAAATTAGCTATCTATTTAATCGGATCCGCTTTAATATCACTCCATCGACTTTCCACTTAAAGGAGCAACACCATGAAAACCGCCACCATCATCGCCGCCTTCCTGTTCGCTTCCGCCGCCGCTTCGGCCCAGGAAAACTATGCCGGCAATACCGATTTCGTTTCGACCAAAACCCGCGCCGAAGTCAAAGCCGAACTGCGCATCGCCCAGCAACGCGGCGAAGTCGTCTCCGGCGAACAGTATCCAGGCGCCGTGCTCGATGCCGCAGCCAAGGGCAAAACTCGCGCCGAAGTGAAAGCGGAACTGGCCGCCTATCGCAAAACCCATCACGACACCGACTACAGCAGCCTGTAATCGACGCCCTGCTCTCGGCAGAGAGCAGCGTCGGCCGAAAAAGCGCATACTTGCCTGAAAAGCAGCAAGGAGACAGGTATGCGCAACCCCGCCCTATTCAATTTGATCGGCAACACGCCGCTGGCCGAGATCACCCGTCTCGACACCGGCGTTTGCCAGCTCTTCCTCAAGCTCGAATCGCAAAATCCCGGCGGCTCGATCAAGGACCGCATCGGCCTGGCGATGATCGCCGCCGCCGAGCAGGATGGCCGGCTCAAGCCCGGCGGCACCATCATCGAAGCCACCGCCGGCAACACCGGCCTGGGCCTGGCGCTGGTCGGCCGGCTCAAGGGCTACCGCGTGCTGCTGGTGGTGCCCGACAAGATGTCGACCGAAAAAGTGCTGCACCTCAAGGCGCTGGGCGCCGAGGTGCGCACCACCCGCTCCGACGTCGGCAAGGGCCATCCCGAGTACTACCAGGACTACGCCGCGCGGCTTGCAGCCGAAACGCCGGGCGCCTGGTTCGCCGACCAGTTCAACAACCCCGCCAATCCGCTGGCCCACGAAACCACCACCGGCCCGGAAATCTGGGAACAGATGGCGCACCGGGTCGACGCCATCGTGGTCGGCGTCGGCTCGTCCGGCACGCTGACCGGCTTGACGCGCTACTTCCGCCGCGTCGCCCCGCACGTCGAATTCATCCTGGCCGATCCCAAGGGCTCCATCCTCGCCGAGTACGTCGCCACCGGCCATGTCAGCGAGACCAGCGGTTCGTGGGCGGTCGAAGGCATCGGCGAAGACTTCATCCCGGCGATCGCCGACATGACCGGCGTGACCAAGGCTTACACCATCACCGACCAGCAAAGCTTCGACACCGCGCGCCTGCTGCTGCGCGAGGAAGGCATCCCCGGCGGCTCGTCGACCGGCACGCTGCTGGCCGCCGCGCTGCAATACTGCCGCGAACAGACCACGCCCAAGCGCGTGGTCAGCTTTGTCTGCGACACCGGCACCCGCTACCTGTCCAAGGTCTACAACGACGGCTGGATGCGCGACCAGGGCCTGCTGGCGCGCAAGCCGCACCACGACCTGCGCGATTTGATCGGCCGCCGCCACGACGCAGGTGAAGTCATCAGCGTCACGCCGGAAGACACCTTGATGATCGCCTTCAACCGCATGCGCGCGGCCGACGTGGCGCAGCTGCCGGTGCTCTCAGGCGGCCGGCTGGTCGGCATCATCGACGAATCCGACCTGCTGCTGACGGTGGAGCACCAGCCGGAGCGCTTCAACAGCCCGGTCGGCGCGACCATGACGCGACGGCTGGAAATCCTGCCGCCGTCGGCCGACCTGCACGCGCTGCGCGCCACGCTGGAGCGCGGCCTGACCGCCGTGGTGGCCGACGGCGACATCTTCTACGGACTCATTACCCGCTACGACCTGCTCAACCATCTGCGAAGGACGCTATCTTGACGAACAAAAAAGCCGCCCTGGCCACTCGCGTGATCCACGCCGGCCAATCGCCCGACCCATCGACCGGCGCCATCATGCCGCCGATCTACGCCACCTCCACCTTTGTGCAGGAAAGCCCCGGCGTGCACAAGGGCCTGGACTACGGCCGCTCGCACAATCCGACCCGCTGGGCGCTGGAGCGCTGCGTCGCCGACCTGGAAAGCGGCGCGCAGGGCTTCGCCTTCGCGTCCGGCCTGGCGGCGATATCGACGGTGCTGGAGCTGGCCGACGCCGGCTCGCACATCATCGCCGGCGACGACATGTACGGCGGCACCTACCGCCTGTTCGAGCGCGTGCGCCGCCGCAGCGCGGGCCAAGACTTCACCTACGTCGACCTGACCAGGCCTGAGAACCTGCTGGCCGCGATCAAGCCCGAAACCAAGATGGTCTGGGTCGAAACGCCGACCAACCCGATGCTCAAGCTGGCCGACCTGCAGGCGATCGCCAAGATCTGCCGCGAGCGCGGCATCATCGCCGTCGCCGACAACACCTTCGCCAGCCCGCTGGTGCAGCGGCCGCTGGAGCACGGCTTCGACATCGTGGTCCACTCCACCACCAAGTATCTGAACGGCCACTCGGACATCATCGGCGGCATCGCGGTGGTCGGCGGCGAGCCGCACCAGGCGGCGTGGCGCGAGCAGCTGGCCTTCCTGCAGAATTCCGTCGGCGCCATCGCCGGCCCGTTCGACAGCTTCCTGGCGCTGCGCGGCGTGAAGACGCTGGCCATCCGCATGGAGCGCCACTGCCAGAGCGCGCTGGAACTGGCCGGCTGGATGGAATCGCAGCCGGAGATCCGCAAGGTCTACTACCCCGGGCTGGCCTCGCACCCGCAGCACGAACTGGCCAGGCGGCAGATGGACGGCTTCGGCGGCATCATCTCGATCGACCTGAACACCGACCTGCCGGGCGCGCGCCGTTTCCTGGAGCGCTGCGAAGTGTTCGCGCTGGCCGAGAGCCTGGGCGGCGTCGAAAGCCTGATCGAACATCCGGCGCTGATGACGCATGCGACCATTCCGCCGGCGCAGCGCGCGGCGCTCGGCATCGGCGACGGCTTGATCCGGCTGTCGGTCGGAATCGAAGATATAGAGGACTTAAGGGCCGATATTCGCAGTTCGCTCGACGCGATTTAACTGCTAACATCCGGGGCATGGAATTCATACTGATCATCGTCGGCGTCATCGCCCTGGGCTTCGCCTACTCCGTGTTCGTCGCCGGCGCCAGGCCGGTGACGGGCAGCGATTTCTACAAAGTGTCGAAGGACGGCCGCGTGCTGGCCGCCGCCGGCCCGAAAGTGAGCGCGCTCAAGCCTAAGCTGTACCCGCAGGGCTTGAAGGTCAAGCTGCGCGGCGGCGCGCGCACCGGGGAATTTTTCGTCCACGACCTGGTGGCCGAGGCCTTCCTGCCCAACCCCAACCGCCTGCCGGCCGTGCGTCACAAGGACGGCAATGTCCGCAACAACAAGCTGGAAAACCTGGAATGGGTCAAGCTGGCGGATGTCGAGCATCCGGAGCCGGTCGAGTTCCCGCGCCCCTGATCATTCGCCCGGGTGGTAGCGGCGTTCCAGGTGCTTCTCCACGTCCGCCTTGTAGAACAACACGTCCTTGAATTCGCCGCGCGCGTACATCTCGGCCTGGTCGTAGAAATGCGGCGAGGCCGGATCGCCGCTCTGCCCTCCCGCCAGGATGCTGCGCGCCTTGATGCGCGGCCCGAATTCCACCGCCGCTACGAAGCTGTTACCGCGCTCGCCGTAGATCCGCTTGGTCTTGGTCTTCGACGTCATGCCGTAGGCGGCCAGCGAGCCCCAGTTGGCCGACGCGAACGCCACCGGCAGACTCGGTCTGCTGTCGTCGAACGGCTGCACCACGTCGCCGGTCAGACGCTGGAAGCGGTTGATCTCGCCCCACGGCGTCTGCCAGCTGCCGAAATCGGCGGTCAGCTTCGCGCTCGCGCGGTCCAAAGCCTCCAGCCGCTGCCGCGGCGTGATCGCGGCCTGCAGGTAGTCGAGCACCGGCACTTCGCGCGCCTTGGCGGCGGCCGTGTAGGTCGTGCTTAAATCCTGCAGCCAGAAGATCCCCAGCGACGTCGGCGTCGACGTCAGCGAATAGCGCATGTCCCAGCCGCGCAGCGCGGCGATCTGCGGCGCCAGCCGCGACTTGGTCTCGTCGCCGTCCGGCAGCTCGTCCCAGGCCGCGAACAGCTGCGGCAGCAGCGGCTCGAAGGCCGTTAGCTGGGTGTCGTAGGCCGCTGCGATCAGGCTGGCGATGGTGAAGTTCTTTTGATTTTCCAGCACCCGCACCGCGTGGATGCCGCGCGCGTTCTCCGGATTCATCGACATATAGGCAGGATAGTCGCGCGCCTTGGGGCTGTACTGGCCGGCCGCCGTGTACGGCCAGTTGTTGGTGTTCTGGATCCAGCCGTTCTTCGGATTGAACAGCGTGATGGTCTCCTTGACCGCGTGCAGGCCTTGCCACTCGGTGGCCGGATCGCTGCCGTCGACCGGATGCTTCCAGTCGAATTTCGGATCGCGCTTCGGAATGAAGTTGCCGTGGAAGTAGGCGATATTGCCGTCGGCGTCGGCGTACACGGTGTTGTTGGACGAGTTGGTGCGCAGCGCCATCGCCTTGTAGAAGTCCTTGTAGTTGCGCGCCTTGGTGCGGGTGTACGACTGCGTCAGTGCTTTGAGCGGCTCGTTCATCAGGCGCACGGCGATCCATTTGCCGTCCCTGGCGCGCACGATCGGGCCGTGGTGGCTGTAGTACACGCGCACCGTCTTGCTCTCCATGCCGCCCGGCGTTTTATACGGCAGCGCGATGTCGACCGCCTTCAGCGCGCGCAGCTCGTTGCCATACTTGTAGAAAAACTCGCCGTCCTTTTCGCTGATGGTCTCCAGGTATTCGTCGATGACGTCGCCGCCGCCGGAGGTGTGCATCCAGCCCAGCCGGTCGTTGAAGCCCTGGTAGACGAAAAACTGGCCCCAGGTCACGGCGCCATAGGCGTTCAGGCCTTCTTCGCTGTGGACCTGCACTTCGGGACGGAAGTAGAACGAGGTGTGCGGATTAATCAGCAGCAGCGCATGGCCGGACTTGCTCAGCGCCGGCGCGATGGCGAAGCCGTTGGAGCCGCCCGGCTCCTTCTCCGGCTCCGCGTTCGGCGCCGACATCAGGATCGGCGGCGGCAGCGGCAGCCGCGCGCCCTTGGCATACAGCTCTTCGAGCTGCTTGATGTCGATCGTCTCGATGTCGCCGCCGATGCTGCCCTCGCTGAAGCTGAGCGCCATCCAGGGCTCGAAGCGCGTGATCAGCGCCGGCTTCACTTCCGGGTGCGTGGCGAGGTAATAGTTCAAGCCATCAGCGAAGGAGACCATCAACTTCTTCAGCCACGCCGGGCTTTCGGCGTACTGGCGCTTGAGCTCATCGGGATTGATGAAGAGCTTCATGCGCAGGTCGCGATACAGCTCGGCCTCGCCCTGCACCTCCGCCAGCCGGCCCATCGCGTTGATGTAATTGAGTTCGACCCGGTGGAAGTCGTCCTCGGCCTGCGCGTACATCAGGCCGAACACCGCGTCGGCGTCGGCCTTGCCGTAGACGTGGGGGATGCCCCATCTGTCGCGCAGGATGGTGACGCGCTGCGCCGCCGCCTTCAGCCGCGCGGCCTCGGTGGTCGCCGCCGCAGGCGCAGCAACCGCCGCCCCGCTCATCGAAATAAAACACATCAAGGCTAACGCAGTGCGCATACGGGGCGAGGCTCCTGGTGGGGTGGTGATCAGCTGGCGTCGACCAGTTCAGAAATGCGCAGCTGCAGCGCGGTGATCTCCGCCCGCAGCGCCGCGTTCTTTTCCTTGAGCGCGGCGTTTTCCGAGCGCAGTTCCTCGACTTCGGTCAGCGGCCGGCCGTATTCGCCTTCCTTCGGTTCCTTGGCCGGACGCGAGGCGGCGCGCAGTTCGCGCACTTCCTTGGCGGCCTTCTGCAGCTCCTTCTTGCCGCCGGCGACCGCCGCCACCTGCTCCGCCTCCGACAGCGACGCCACCGTGGCGGCGGCGTTGATCGAAATCGTCCCGGCGCGCACCGCCTCCACCAGTTCCGGCGTGGCGGTCTTCTGAATCTTCTCGATCTGGCCGATGGTCGCGCTGCTCAGGCGGGCGGCGCGGGCGATGTCCTCGCGCGAGGCCAGCGGCATCGCGGCCGGCTTGGCCTTGACGGTGTCGCCTTGCGGCGGCGCGATGGCCGCATCCTCGGCGGCGGCGGCCGTGGCCAGCTCGACGGCGCGGGCGGCCATGATTTCCTTCTTGCGCAGCGCCAGCACGCCGCGCTGGAAGTCGGAAATGCTGCGGCGGCCCAGGTTGTTATCGATCATCCACAGCTTGACGTCCTCCAGGCTGCGGAAACTGGTGTTTTCGGTGACCTTGAACGGGATGCCATGCTGCTGGCAGATCTGATAGCGGTTGTGGCCGTCGACCAGCACGTCCTCCCACAGCACCAGCGCGTCGCGGCAGCCTTCCACCAGGATGCTGCGCTCCAGGGCCTGGTACTCGCTCTCGGTCAGCGGCTCGATGTAGGCGCGCAGCACGTCGTTAATTTTGATTTGCATATCTATCCTTGAATTGCCGGCGCGAGCCCCGCCCGAACGCCGTCCAGCATGCTACACCATCCGGCGGCGCAAGCCAAAATATCAAAACTAAGGCCGTTTTAAGAAAGCTTGATTAATATGCCAGCCAGTCAAACGTGCTTTCTCCGCCAATTGACCGAAGCCCCGACTGGTTTGCCGCCTGTTCGGGGCTTTTCTTTTGCTGTTTCGCAACATGAATTTCAATATTACAATGACATTACCCTAAAATCATGATATCTTTTGATGTATTGGAGTAAATTTCAATTCTCAGGAGAAATAATGATGACGAACCCACGCACTTTGAAGTTGATCGCGCTTGCCGCCGCGCTGGCTGTCAGCGGCCTCGCCAACGCAGACGTCATCGACCTGAGCGGTCAATACACGCTGCACACCTCGGTCGCGCAGGATTCCGCGCACCAATATACCTTTACCTACACTGTCGACAACGTGGCCCAGGGCTATGCCGACACCCAGACCGGCCTGGACGGCTTCACCGTCTACATCCCGACCGGCGCCACCGTGATCAGCGCCACCGAGCCGGCCTCGTACATTCCAGGCCAGGGCGTCTGGACCAAGGGCGTGGCGCCGTCGCTGGATCTGTCGTATGGCGGCAGCACTTCGCAGAACATGTCCAAACCCGGCTATAACGTCTATACCTTCTGGGGACAGAACACCGGATCGGTCTATCAGATCGGCCATTCGGCCACTTTCAGCATCACGCTGGGCAATGTTTCGCTGGGCACCAACACGGTGGGCATTTCCAGCTACTACGGCGGCTACGCCGTGCCAGAAGGCCAGGATTACGTCCATAATACGTTCGGCAACTACACCACCTTCACCACCAATGCGGTGTCGGCGGTCGCGGCCGTGCCGGAACCAGAAACCTACGCCATGATGCTGGCCGGCCTGGGCGCGGTCGGTTTCATCGCCCGCCGCCGCCGCAAGGCCTGAGGCGTCCCCGCTCCACGAAAAACGCGCTCCGGCGCGTTTTTTTATGCGATTATTCGGTTCCCACAATGAGGACTTGATATGATCAATTACATCATCCGCGTGGCTTACGCAGAAACGTCGAGCGGCACCTACGATCGCCTGAACCTGGAACTGGCGAAATACAATATCGCCGGCGCCATCAAAGCGGACGATGAAAAGGGTTATTACCTGCCGCAAGGGGAATATTGCTACAGCGGCCTGGAACCCATCAATGAGGTGCGCGACGCCATCCACCGCCTCGCCGCGACGGTACAGCCAGATCCATCCGTGCTGGTCATGGAAGTGACCACGCTGGCCTGGAGCGGCTTTAGACCAATAGAATCCGCGTAAAATCTTGCACCGCAACAAGCCCGCAGACGCGGGCTTTTTTTTGGCCTATCGCAAAATAAAATCGATAGAAAAATACAATATTAATAACTTGCGCACAATATTATTCTTGCAACTAAATTAGGAATAAGACAATGCTATTCTGAACTCTCTTCTGCTCAGTTCGTCTGGCATTCGGGTAGTGTCGGAGAGCCGAAGAAAACATTCCGTCTCCAACAAAAATCATCTGGGAGTAATTAACATGCTTAAGAAATTAGCCGCCGCAACACTCATGCTGTGCGCCGCAGGAGGAGCCCTTGCCGAGACGCTGGACGTCGGTGTTGTACCGTTCGCCCCGTTCAGCTATTACGAGGAAGTCAAGCATACCGTGGGCAGCTTCAGCGACACTTTTACCTTCACTGTCCCGGATAGCACGCTCGGCGTATCGGCCAATTTCCTGGCGGTACTTAGCACCGGCAGCTCCGGCTATGCACGCCACATCAGCAACCTGGCCTATTCGATCCTCGATTCGAGCAACGTCAGCCACGGCGACTATTCCGGCGGCTTGATGGTGTCGCAAACCGTGTTGATGGCGGGCGATTACCGGCTTCTGGTCTCCGGCATCGCTGACGGCTCTACCGGCGGCACCTATGGCGTGAACATGTCGGTAACGGCGGTGCCTGAACCGGCTACCTACGGCATGGTGCTGGTCGGCCTGGGCCTGCTGGGGTTTGCCAGCCGCCGCCGCGACCCCAGCAACGACAAGTTTATGTAATCGGTCTTTCGCCGCAGGTTGGATTCCCGTCTTGCACGGGATCCAACCTTTTTTAATGCGCCGCCACAGTGCGCAGAAATACCGTGACATAGCCCGCCACGGACAGCACCACGGCGACGGCGGCGATAACGATAAACACCTTCACTACTTTTTGCGATGCCATGGCGGGACTCTGAAAAAATTTTGAGGCAGCAATAGTACCAGACCGCGCCTACGACACCTCACTTCCCTCGGCCTTGTCGCTCTTGAGCAGGCCGCGGACATTGGTCGCGCACAGGCACAGCTGCAAGGCGATCAGCGCGTAGGCGCCGTCGTGCCAGCCCCAGGCGACCCACAGCGCGTTACTCACCAGGAAGCTGATGAAGCCCAGCTTGCGCCGCTGCGCATGGGCCGACGACACCAGCACGCCGGCGCCGACCGTGACCGCCATCGCCGGCCACTGCAGCAAGTTCATCCAGTCACCCATCGTTGCCCTCCAGCGCGCGGCGCAGATATGGCGCGGTGCGGCTGCCGGCATTGGCCGCCACCTGGTCCGGCGTTCCGGCGGCGACGATTTGCCCGCCCTCCTCGCCCGCGCCGGGGCCGACGTCGATCACCCAATCGCTGGCGGCCAGCACCTGCACGTTGTGCTCGACCACGATCACCGTGTTCCCCGCCTCCACCAGCCCATGCAGCTGTTGCAGCAGCAGGTCGATGTCGGACGGATGCAGGCCGGTGGTCGGCTCGTCGAGCACATACAAGGTGTCGCCACGGCTGGCGCGCTGCAGTTCGGTCGCCAGCTTGATGCGCTGCGCCTCCCCGCCCGATAGTTCAGTGGCCGGTTGCCCCAGCCGCAGATAACCCAGGCCGACCGCGCGCAGCACGTCCAGCGCATGGCGCAGCGGCGCCTCGTCGGCGAAGAACTCCCACGCCGCATCGACCGTCATCGCCAGCACCTCGGCGATATTATGTTCGCGATAGCGCACCGCCAGCGTCTGCGGGTTGTAGCGCGCGCCGCCGCATTCGGGGCACGGCGCGTACACGCTGGGCAGGAACAGCAACTCCACCATGACGAAGCCCTCGCCGGAACAATGCGCACAGCGCCCCTTGGCGACGTTGAACGAAAAGCGCCCGGCGTCGTAGTGGCGCGCGCGGGCCGAGCGGGTGGCGGCGAACAGCTTGCGCACATGGTCGAACAGGCCGGTGTAGGTCGCCAGGTTCGAGCGCGGCGTGCGGCCGATCGGCTTCTGGTCGACCTGCACCAGCCGGCGCACGCCGTCCATGCCGGCGACGATCCGGCCTTGCAGCACGCCGCTGTCGGCATCCTCCAGCGACGCTTCGCCGTCCTCGGCGTCGGCGACGACGCCGCCACCCAGCTGCGCCTGCACCAGTTGCACCAATGCTTGGCTCACGAGGCTCGATTTGCCCGACCCGGAGACGCCGCTCACGCTCGTCAGCGCGCCAAGCGGGAAGTCGGCGTCCAGGCCGGCCAGGTTGTTGCGCACGACGCCGCGCAGCTGCAGCCACCCGGCGGGCGGGCGCAATTCACGCGCAGGGCGCGGTTCGGTGCCGAACAGGTACTGCGCGGTGCGCGACCCGGCGACCTTCGCCAATCCCGCCGGCGCGCCACTGTAGAGCACCTGGCCGCCATGCTGGCCGGCCTTCGGTCCGACATCGACGATCCAGTCGGCGTGGCGGATCACCTCCAGCGCATGCTCGACGACGAACAGCGAATTGCCGGCCGCCTTGAGCCGGTCCAGCGCCCGCAGCAGCGCCTCCGTGTCGGCGGGATGCAAGCCGGCCGACGGTTCGTCGAGCACATACACCACCCCGAACAGGCTGGATCGCACCTGCGTCGCCAGCCGCAGTCGCTGCAACTCGCCGGGCGACAGCGTCGGCGTGCCGCGCTCCAGGCTCAGGTAGCCCAGGCCAAGATCCAGCAGCACCGCCAGCCGCGCCAGCAAGTCCTCCGCGATGCGCTGCGCGACGATGGTTTTCTCGGGATGCCTGGCGGCGTCCTTGCGCGCCGCCGCGCCGCCGTCGGCGTATGGCTGCAGCAGCTGCGCCAGCCGCCGCAAAGGCAAGCGTCCGATCTCGGTAATATCATAGCCGGCGAAGCGCACCGACAAGGCTTCGGCGCGCAGGCGCTTGCCGTCGCATTGGGGGCACGCCATGCTCACCAGATACTGCGCCACGCGCTTCTTCATCAGCGGACTCTCGGTGCCGGCGAAGGTCTGCAATACATATTTGCGCGCGCCGGTGAACGTGCCCTGGTAGCTCGGCGTCTCCTTGCGCTTGTGTGCGCGCCGCGCCTCGGCCGGCGTCAGGCCGGCGTAGACCGGCACGGTCGGCTGCTCGTCGGTGAACAGGATCCAGTCGCGCGTCTTCTTCGGCAGATCGCGCCAGGGCGTATCGACGTCGTGGCCCAGCGTCACCAGGATGTCGCGCAGGTTCTGGCCGTGCCACGCCGTCGGCCATGCGGCCACCGCACGTTCCCGTATCGTCAGGCTGTCGTCCGGCACCATGGAGCGCTCGGTCGCCTCATACACGCGTCCAAGGCCATGGCACCGGGGGCAGGCGCCCTGCGGCGTGTTGGGCGAAAACGATTCGGCATACAACATCTCCTGCCCGCGCGGATAGTCGCCGGCGCGCGAATACAACATGCGCAGCGAATTGGACAAGGTGCTGACGCTGCCCACCGACGACCGCGTGGTCGGCGTGCCGCGCTGCTGCTGCAACGCCACCGCCGGCGGCAGGCCGTCGATGGAATCGACTTCCGGCACCGCCATCTGGTGGAACAGGCGCCGGGCATATGGCGACACCGACTCCAGATAACGCCGCTGCGCTTCCGCATACAAGGTGCCGAACGCCAGCGACGACTTGCCCGAGCCGGACACGCCGGTGAACACCACCAGCGCGTTGCGCGGAATGTCGACATCCACGTTTTTCAGATTGTGTTCGCGCGCGCCGCGCACCTGCACATATCCATCGAAACTGGAACCGGGGCGTGAACGGGGCATGGAAAGTCCTTGAAAGAAGATAGCGCCAGCATGGCCGAATGCGCGGCGGCGGTATGTACGCCACCTCACCGCGACGCCGGGGTGAGCGCTCGGTGTGCGCGCTAACAGACGCGCATCGCGCGCCGTCGCATCATTTAAACATGATACCAACCCGCCACCGGACCACGCCATGCCCGATCAACCGATGAAATCGATGTCCCCTCCCGCCGCGCCAGTGGCGGCACTGGGCCAGGCCTTGGCCGGCATGGACCCGCGCCAGCCGCCCGGCGAACGGCTGCAGCGCCTGATCGACGCGGGACTGGACCGCCTGCCGCAGCCCGCCGGCGGCGAGACGCTGCGCCGCTGGGAATGCCTGGCGCTGGTGGCGCGCCACGACCTCAGTCTGCTCAAGTTATATGAAGGCCATACCGACGCGGTGGCGATCCTGGCGGAGCTGAATGGCACGGCCCTGCTGCTGCCACGCTCCGCATGGGCGGTGTGGTGCGCGGAGCCGCCCGGCGTCGGCCTGACGCTGCGCCGCTCCGAAGCGGGCGTCTACGTACTGTCCGGCCGCAAGCACTGGTGCTCCGGCGCGGCCGCCGTCAGCCATGCGCTGGTCAGCTGCCGCGACGAGGACGGCGGCCGTCGACTAGCGGCGGTCGCGATGCGACAGCCCGGCGTCGCCGTCACCGAGGAAGGCTGGCACGCGGTCGGCATGGCCGCCTGCGCCAGCGTCGATGTCACCTTCGACGAGGCGCAGGCGGTGCCGGTCGGCGATGCGGACGCTTATCTGAACCGTCCCGGGTTCTGGCATGGCGGCGCCGGCATCGCGGCCAGCTGGTACGGCGCCGCGCAAAGCCTTTCCGACTACCTGCATGCGGCGGTGCACGGCCAGGCCGCCGCCGATCAGTTCCGGCTCGCGCACTTGGGCGAGGTCGATATCGCGATGCAGGGCGCGGCCGCGCTGCTGCGCGAAACCGCCGCCGCCATCGACGCCGATCCCTACGCCGACGCATCGACGCCGGCGCTGCGCTTGCGGCTCGCGATCGAGGCGTCCGCGAGCGCCGTGCTGCGGCACGTCACGCGCGCGCTGGGAGCAGGCCCGCTGTGCCGCGACCCGGCATTCGCGCGCATGGCCGCCGACCTTCCGGTATTTTTACGCCAGAGCCATGCCGAACGCGATCTCGCCGCGCTCGGCGGCATGCTGGCCAAACAGGAGCATTCGCCATGGCTGTTATGAACGCGGTGCGTCCTATTGCGCGCGCTTTTACCCCGCAGCCGCCCGAGCGCCGCATCGAAGGCCACGGCACACCGGACGCCGCGTGGCAGGCGTGGGGCGGCCTCGCCTCGCTGCCCGCCATCGGCGCGGCCACGCTGGCGCCGCCGGGCGGCCGCGCCGTCATCGTCGCGCCGCATCCGGACGATGAGGTGCTCGCCTGCGGCGGCCTGCTGCAACTGCTGCAGGCGCAGGGAACGCGCACCGTGCTGCTGGCGGTGACCGACGGCGGCGCCAGCCACCCCGGCTCGACGCTGCTGCCGCCGGACGCGCTGGCGCGACTGCGTCCGCAGGAAACGCTGGCGGCGCTGCGCGCGCTCGGCCTGGGTGCCGACGCCGGCGTCGTGCCGCCGCACGTGCTGCGCGCGCGGATCGGCGATGGCCAGGTCGGCGCCAATATCGAACAGCTGCAAACCCTGCTGCATCAGTTGCTGCGCCCCGCCGACACGGTGTTCGTGACCTGGCGCCAGGACGGCCATCCCGATCACGAAGCATGCGGCCTGTCGGCGGCGATGGCGGCGCGGGCCAGCGGCGCGAAGCTGGTCGAAATGCCGGTCTGGAGCTGGCACTGGGCCGCACCCGGCGACAAGCGCATACCTTGGCGACGCGCACACCGGCTGGACCTCTCCGCCGATGTCATGCAGCGCAAACGCGAAGCGGTCGCCTGCTTCGCTACGCAGCTGGAAAACGATCCATCCACCGGCCAGCCCGCGATCCTGCCGCCGCACGTGCTGGCCAGGCTCCTCCACCCTTACGAAATCTACTTCACATGAACAGCCTAACGGAAGCAAGCGCGCTGCATTTCCAGCAGCTGTACCAGCAGGACGCCGATCCATGGAAAGTGCGCCATCGCTGGTACGAACAGCGCAAGCGCAGTCTGGTGCTGGCCTGCCTGCCAGACCAGCGTTATCGCCGCGCCTTCGAGCCTGCATGCGGCAACGGCGAGCTGACGGCCGCGCTGGTGCAACGCGCGGAGCATCTCACCGCCAGCGACATGTCGCCCGAAGCGGTGCGCCTGACGCGCCAGCGCCTGCAGCGCGAGGATGCCAGCGATGCGGCCCGCGTCGCGCTGGAATGCCAACAACTGCCGCAGGAGTGGCCGGAGGGCGCCAGCTTCGACCTGATCGTCATCAGCGAAATGCTGTACTACTTGCCGGAGCCGGACCTGCTGCGGCTGCGCCAGCGCTGCGTCGGCAGCCTGACACCCGGCGGCGCGCTGGTACTGTGCCACTGGCGCCGTCCCTTCGCCGACCGTCTGATCGACACCGATGCCGCTCACGAACTGTTCGACGAATCGCCGAAGCTGCACCATCTCGCCCGTCACGCCGAGGACGACTTCCTGCTCGACATCTGGTCAGGCAACGCGGCATCGGTGGCACAGCGGGAGGGCCTGGCATGATCGGCATCGTCATCCCCGCGCATAACGAAGAGCTGTATCTGGACGACTGCCTGCGCGCCGCCCGCCTCGCCGCCAGCCACCCAGCGCTGCACGGCGAAACGGTGCGTATCGTCGTGGTGCTGGACAGCTGCGGCGACAATTCGCTGGCCATCGTCGAACGCCATGCCGGCCTGTCCTCGGGCGTCTGCCATATCGAACACCTGAGCATCGCGGCCCGCAACGTCGGCGTCACGCGCGCCTTCGGCGTTGAACATCTGCTGCGCGAAGGCGCGCGCTGGCTCGCCTTCACCGACGCCGACACCAAAGTCTCGCCGGCATGGCTGGTCGAACAACTGCGCCTGAACGTCGACGTGGTCTGCGGCACCGTCGGCGTCGACGACTGGTCGCCGCATCGCGACAACGCCGAGGCGCTGTGCCTGCACTTCCAGAACAGCTATACCGACGCCGACGGACACCACCACATCCACGGCGCCAACATGGGCGTCTCGGCCGCCGCCTATCGTCTCGCCGGCGGCTTCAAGCCGCTCGAATGCAGCGAAGACGTGGCGCTGGTCGAGTCGCTCGAACGCATCGGCGCGCGTTTCGCCTGGAGCGCCGCGCCGCGCGTCACCACCAGCGCCCGCTGCGACGCCAAGGCGCGCGGCGGCTTCGGCGACACGCTGCTGAGATACGCGGCCAGCGCCCGCGCCACCCTCACACTTTCACAAGGAACACCATGACCACCTCCACACCATTCACCCTGCCGGTGACGCTGCACGTCAACGGTTTTCCACGCGAGGTCCAGGTCGAGCCCTGGGTCACGCTGCTCGACCTGCTGCGCGAGCAGCTGCGCCTGACGGGCGCCAAGAAAGGCTGCGACCACGGCCAGTGCGGCGCCTGCACCGTGCTGGTCGACGGCAAGCGCATCAACAGCTGCCTGAAGCTGGCCGTCACGCTGGACGGCGCGCAAGTCACCACCATCGAAGGATTGGGCAAGGACGGCGCGCTCGACCCGCTGCAGCAAGCCTTCATCGAACGCGACGCCTTCCAGTGCGGCTACTGCACGCCGGGGCAGATCTGCTCGGCCAAGGCGCTGCTCGCCGAGGGCAATGCCAAGACGCGCGAGGAAGTGCGCGAGTGGATGAGCGGTAACCTGTGCCGCTGCGGCGCCTACACCAACATCACCGACGCGGTGATGGATGTGCTGCAAAGCCAGGGGGAGACGCGATGAAGCGCTTTGAATTTTCCCGCGTCGACAGCGCCGCCGACGCGCTGCGGATGGCCACCGCCACCGGCTCCTCGCGCTTCCTGGCCGGCGGCACCAACCTGGTCGACCTGATGAAGGACGATATCGAACGTCCCGCCATGGTCATCGACATCAACCGCCTTCCGCTGGGCGCCATCGAGGAAACGGCCGACGGCGGCCTGCGCCTGGGCGCGCTGGCGACCAACGCCGACACCGCGCGCCACCCGCTGGTGACGTCGCGCTATCCGCTGCTGGCGGCGGCGATCCTGAACGGCGCCAGTCCGCAACTGCGCAACGCCGCCACCAACGGCGGCAATATCAACCAGCGTACCCGCTGCTACTACTTCTACGACACCGCCGCGCCCTGCAACAAGCGCGAGCCGGGCAGCGGCTGCGGCGCCATCGGCGGCCTGACGCGCATCCACGCCATCCTCGGCGCCAGCGAACAATGCATCGCCACCCACCCGTCCGACATGTGCGTGGCCCTGGCCGCGCTGGACGCGCAGGTGCGCGTCTCCGGGCCGGAGGGCGACCGCACCATCGCCTTCTCCGACTACCACCGCCTGCCCGGCGACCAGCCGCACCGCGACAACACGCTGGCGCGGGGCGAGCTGGTGACGGCGATCGACCTGCCGCCCGGCGATTTCAGCGCCCATTACAGCTACCTGAAGCTGCGCGACCGCCTGTCGTATGCGTTCGCGCTGGTGTCGGTAGCGGCGCAGTTGCGGTTGGAAGGCGGCTTGATCGCCGACGCGCGCATTGCCCTGGGCGGCGTGGCGCACAAGCCGTGGCGCGTGCCGGAGGCCGAAGCGCTGTTGAACGGTGCGGCGCCATCGGATGCGCTGTTCCGCCAGGTCGCCGAGCGCGTCACCGCCGGCGCCGTCGGCCAGGGCGCCAACGACTTCAAGATCGAGCTGGCCCGCCGTGCCATCGCGCGCACCTTGCGCCAGGCCGCCGCCGGCAAGCCGCAATCGCACACCGACAAACGCATCGCCTAAGGAGCATCCATGAGCACCATCCCAAAAATAGGCCAAGCGGTCAGCCGCATCGACGGCGTTGAAAAAGTCACCGGCGCGGCGCGCTACGCCGCCGAGCACTTCCCACCCGATATGCTGTACGGCTGGATCGTCTCCAGCCCCATCGCCACGGGCCGCATCGTCGGCATCGAAGACAGTGCAGCGCGCGCCGTGCCGGGCGTGGTGGAGATCATCACCCACCTGAACCGCCCTCACCTGCCGCTGCTGGACATGAGCTACAACGACCAGGTGGCGCCACCCGGCTCGCCTTTCCGCGCGCTGAAAGATGAGAAGATCGCCTTCAGCGCCCAGCCGGTGGCGCTGGTGGTGGCTGAATCGCTGGAGGCGGCGCGCGACGCCGCCAGCCTGCTGTTCATCGACTATGAGGCCGCTCCGCACAACACCGACCTGACCGTGGCGCTGCAGGACAAATTCAAGCCGATCCGCAAGCGCATGGGCTTCCAGGCGCCGAAGTCGCGCGGCGACGCCGACGCCGCGCTGGCCGCCTCGCCAGTGCAGCACCGCGCCAGCTACGGCATGGGCAACCATCATCACAACCCGATGGAGATGCACGCCGCGACAGTGCATTGGGAAGGCGACGGCAAGATCACCGTGTTCGACAAGACCCAGGGCGCGCAGAACGTGCAGTCCTACCTGGCGTCGGTGTTCGGCTTCCCGAGGGATAACGTGCGGATCCGGAACGAGTATGTCGGCGGCGCTTTCGGCTCCGGCCTGCGGCCGCAATACCACGTCTACCTGGCGACGATGGCCGCCAAGATGCTGGAGCGCTCGGTGCGGGTGACGATGACGCGCGAGCAGATGTTCAGCCACGTACACCGCCCGCAGGCGGAACAGCACATCGCGCTGGGCAGCGACGCTTCCGGCAAGCTGCTCGCCATCGTCAACGACGCCACCACCGCCACCTCGCGCTTCGAGCATTACATGGAGGTCGTCTGCAACTGGGGCCTGATGAACTACGCCTGCGACAACGCCAAGGCCGAATACACGCTGGCCGAAGTCGACACCTACACGCCGGGCGACATGCGCGCGCCGGGCGCCGCGACCGGCATGACGATGTTCGAGATGGCGATGGACGAACTGGCGTATGCCGCCGGCGTCTGCCCTCTGGCGCTGCGCGGCATCAACTACTCCGACAAGGACGCGATGAGCGACAAGCCCTTCACCTCCAAGGCGCTGCGCGAGGCCTATGCCGAGGCGGCGGAGTGCTTCGGCTGGTCGCAGCGCCAGGCTGCGCCGCGTTCGATGCGCGACGGCCATGAGCTGGTGGGCTGGGGCGTGGCGACCGGCATGTGGGACGCGATGTTCATGAAGACCGCCGCCAAGGCGCGCCTGACGATCGAGGGCGAACTGGAAGTGTCCTGCGCCACCGCCGATATCGGCACCGGCACCTACACCGTGATGGCGCAGGTGGCCGGCGAAACGCTGGGCATCGCGCTCGACCACATCAAGGTCAAGCTGGGCGACAGCGATCTGCCGTCCGCGCCGCCGGAAGGCGGATCATGGGGCGCCGCATCGACCGGCGCGGCGGTGCAGCTGGCTTGCCAGAAGATCGGCGATGAACTGTTCAAGGCCGCCAGGCACCTGCCGGGCAGTCCGCTGGCGGACGCCAAGCGCGAAGACGTGATCTTCGCCGACGGCGACATCAGGCTGGCAGCCGACCCGCAGCGCGGCGTGTCGCTGATGGCGGCCCTGCAGGCCAACGGCAAGGAGCTGATCGAAGCGGAGGAAACGGCCAGCCCCGGCATCGGCGGCATGCTGAGCTCCATGAAAAAGGCGCGCAATACCCACAGCGCGATTTTCGCTGAAGTGAAGGTGGACGAGGAATTGGGCGTGGTGCGCGTGACGCGCATCGTCATCGCCGTGGCGGCAGGCCGCATCATCAACCCGAAGACGGCGCGCAGCCAGATCCTGGGCGGCGTGGTGATGGGCATCGGCATGGCGCTGCACGAAGAAACGCTGACCGATCACCGGCTGGGCCGCTTCATGAACCACAGCTTCGCCGAGTACCACATCCCGGCAAACGCCGACATCGCCGACATTGAAGTGATCTTTGTCGACGAGCCGGACCCCGAAGTGACACCGCTGGGCGTCAAGGGGCTGGGCGAAATCGGCATAGTCGGTACGGCGGCTGCGGTGGCCAACGCCATCTTCCACGCCACCGGCACGCGCGTGCGCACGCTGCCGGTGACGATCGACAAGCTATTGAATTAGCTTACTCTTCGAGGAGGCTGCGCAGCATCCACGCGGTCTTCTCGTGCACGTCGAGGCGCTGGGTCAGCAGGTCGGCGGTCGGCTGGTCATCGCAGTCGTCGACCAGCGGCAGCAGCTTGCGCGCGGTGCGGGCGGTGGCTTCCTGCGCGCTGACCAGGTGACGCACCATGTCCAGCGCCTTCGGCACGCCTTCGACTTCCTTGATGGTCGCCAGCTTGACGAATTCGGCATAGGTGCCCGGCGCGGGATAGCCCAGCGCGCGAATGCGCTCGGCGATCAGGTCCAGCGCGGCCCACTGTTCGGTGTACTGCGTCATGAACATCTGGTGCAGGCTGTTGAACATCGGACCTTTGACGTTCCAGTGGAAGTTGTGCGTCATCAAGTACAGCGTGTAGCTGTCGGCCAGCAGGCCGGACAGGCCTGCGGCGATGTTGCCGCGGCTTTCCTCGGAAAGGCCGATATCGATCTTGGGGGCTTTTGCGTCCATTGCTTCAACTCCTTCTGTAGAGACTAGACCTTTTATTGTAGCCGCATTGGGCCACAACCGTCTGCCCGTCAGAAGCGGGAGGCAAAATTGCAGGGCTTGTGCCGGCTGTCGAGCTGCTCGGCCAGGATGCCGTCCCAGGCCAGCGCGCACGCGCCGGTCGATCCGGGCAGGCAGAAAATCAGCTTGCCGTTGGCGAAACCGGCCAGCGAGCGCGCCTGCATGGCGGACGTGCCGATATCGGCGTACGACAATTGCCGCATCAATTCGCCGAAGCCGGGGATCTCGCGGTCCAGCAGCGGCAGCACCGCTTCCGGCACCACGTTGTTGGCGGCGTAGCCGGTGCCGCCATTGGTCAACACCACCTGCACGCCGGGATCGGCGATGCAGTCGCTCAGCGCGCGCCGGATTTCGTAGAGGTTATCGGTGACGATGGCGCGCCGGACCAGCTGGTGACCGGTCGCCCGCAGCCGCTGCACCAGCAGGTCGCCGGAAGTGTCGTCCGCCGCCGTGCGCTTGCCGCTGATGGTGAGCACCACGCATTGAAGGGAAGCCGCCATGCCGCCCCGCTAGATCGAGGTGACGGCGGGCTTGGCGGCCGCCGCTTCCAGCTGCGCGAGGCGAACGCGCAGCTGGCGCTCCTCGCCCCAGCGCACCGTCTCGTCGCGGACGATGGCGACGATGGCCGTCACCTTGCGCGCATCGTCGTACAGCATCGCCACCGTGAATGCGATCGACAGCGTGCGGCCGTCCTTGTGCAGCGCCGGCACCCGCAGCACGTCGCTGCCGTAGCGGGTCTCGCCGGTCGCCATCGATTTGTTGTAGCCGTCCCAGTGGCGCTGCCGCTGGCGTTCCGGGATGATCAGGTCCAGCGACTTGCCCAGCGCATCGTCGCGCGTGAAGCCGAACATGCGCACCGCCGCGTCATTCCACACGATGATGGCGCCGGCCGCGTCGCACACCACCACCGCGTCGCCCAGGCCTTCCACCAGCTGTTTGTAATCCACATTCTGCATGGCTGACTCCAAAAATAAACGAGGGCGGAACCTATCCGCCCTCTTCTTGTGGCTAGCGCAATATCAAACCGCGTTGGAGGCGTGCAGCGCGGCGATTTCCTTCGAGCTGTAGCCCAGGGTTTCCAGCACCTCGTTGGTGTGCTCGCCCAGCAGCGGCGAGCCGGTGATTTCCACCTTCAGGTCGGAGAACTTGATCGGGCTGCCCACGGTCAGGTACTTGCCGCGTTCCTTGTGGTCGACTTCCGTGATGGTGCCGCTTTCGCGCAGCGACGGATCGTTGGCCAGTTCCTTCATCGTCATCACCGGCGCGCAAGGGATGTCGAACTTGCGCAGGATGTTGACCGCTTCGAACTTGGTCTTGTCCGCCAGCCAGGCTTCGATGGTGCCGAAGATGTCGAAGATCTTGTCCTGGCGCGCCGAGGCGGTCATGTAGGCAGGATCGTCGATCCACTCAGGCTTGCCGATGGCTTTGCAGATCGGCGCCCAGGCGTGGCCCTGGATCGTGAAGTAGATGTAGGCGTTCTTGTCGGTTTCCCAGCCCTTGCACTTCAGCACCCAGCCAGGCTGGCCGCCGCCGCCGGCGTTGCCGCCGCGCGGCACCACGTCGGTGAAGCTGCCGTGCGGATACTGTGGATACTCTTCCAGGTAGCCGATGCGGTCCAGGCGCTGCTGGTCGCGCAGCTTGACGCGGCACAGGTTCAGCACGCTGTCCTGCATCGACACGGCCACCTTCTGGCCCTTGCCGCCGTTGCGGTTGCGGGCGTGCAGCGCGGTCAGGATGCCGATCGCCAGGTGCATGCCGGTGTTGCTGTCGCCCAGGGCGGCGGCGCTGACGGTTGGAGGACCGTCGTCAAAACCGGTGGTCGAGGCGGCGCCGCCGGCGCACTGGGCCACGTTTTCATACACTTTCAAGTCTTCGTAGTGGTGGCCGTCGCTGAAGCCCTTGACCGATGCGACGATCATGCCGGGATTCAGTTCGCGGATGTGCTCCCAGGTGAAGCCCATGCGGTCCAGCGCGCCAGGGCCGAAGTTTTCCACCAGCACGTCGGACTGCTTGATCAGGCGGGTCAGCACTTCCTTGCCTTCCGGGGTCTTGGTGTCCAAGGTCAGCGATTTCTTATTGCTGTTCAACATGGTGAAGTACAGCGCGTCGACGCCAGGGATGTCGCGCAGTTGCGAGCGGGTCACGTCGCCGGCGCCTGGGCGCTCAACCTTGATCACGTCGGCGCCATACCAGGCCAGCAACTGGGTGCAGGCGGGACCGGCTTGCACGTGGGTGAAGTCGATGATCTTGATGCCTTCTAACGGTTTAGTCATGGTAAGTCTCCTGTAGTTTTATGGCGCGATTACTTCTTGCCTGCGGTGCTAGGGTTCAGATTGGTCAGGCGGCCGCTTTCAGTGCCTGCCGTTTCGTCGATGACGGCGTTGATCAGCGTCGGTTTGCCCGATGCGATCGATTCCGTCAGCGCCTTGGTCATTTCTTCCGGCGTGGTGACGTTGTAGCCGATGCCGCCGAAGGCTTCGATCATCTTGTCGTAGCGGGCGTTCTTGACGAACACGGTCGGGGCCACGTCGGCGCCGCCGGTCGGGTTGACGTCGGTGCCGCGATACACGCCGTTGTTGTTGAAGACGATGGTCACCACCGGCAGGTTGTAGCGGCAGATGGTTTCCAGTTCCATGCCGGAGAAGCCGAAGGCGCTGTCGCCCTCGATCGCCACCACCGGCAGGCCGCTGGTCACGGCGGCGCCGATGGCGTAGCCCATGCCGATGCCCATGATGCCCCAGGTGCCCGAGTCGAAACGCTTGCGCGGCTCGTACATGTCGATGATGCTGCGGGCGAAGTCCAGCGTGTTGGCGCCTTCGTTGACGACGTTGATGTCGGGCCGCGTCTTCAGCACGTCGCGGATCGAGCGCAGCGCGCTGTGGAAGTTCATCGGCGACGGGTTCTGGTTCAGCATGCCCGCCATCTTGGTCAGGTTCTTGTCCTTGCGCTCGGCGATGGAACCGGTCCAGGCCGGATCAGGCTTGCCGTGGCCGCCGCTGCGGATACCTTCCAGCAGCGCCGACACGCAGGAGCCGATGTCGCCGATCAGCGGCGCGGCGATCGCGACGTTGCTGTCGATCTCGGTCGGCGAAATGTCGATCTGGATGAACTGCTTCGGACCGCCCCAGGTCTTGCCCTTGCCGTGCGCCAGCAGCCAGTTCAGGCGGGCGCCGATCAGCACCACCACGTCGGCTTCGGCCAGCACGTAGGAACGGGCGGCCGAGGCCGATTGTTCGTGGGTGTCCGGCAGCAAGCCCTTGGCCATCGACATCGGCAGGTAGGGAATGCCGGACTCTTCGACCAGCGCGCGGATGTCGGCGTCGGCCTGGGCGTAGGCGGCGCCCTTGCCCAGCAGGATCAATGGTTTCTTGGCGCTCTTCAGCAAGGTCAGCGCGCGCTGCACCGAGTCCGGTGCCGGCAGCTGGCGCGGTACCGGATCGACCACTTTCACCAGCGATTTGCGGCCGTGTTCGGCGTCAATCACCTGCGCCAGCAGTTGCGCCGGCAGATCCAGGTAGACGCCGCCGGGACGGCCCGACACGGCGGCGCGGATCGCGCGCGCCACGCCGATGCCGATGTCCTCGGCCTTGTTGATGCGGTACGATGCCTTGGCATACGGCTTGGCCGCGTTCAGCTGGTCCATCTCTTCGTAGTCGCCCTGCTGCAGGTCGACGATCTCGCGTTCGCTGGAGCCGCTGATCAGGATCATCGGGAAGCAATTGGTGGTGGCGTTGGCCAGCGCGGTCAAGCCGTTGAGGAAGCCCGGCGCCGAGACGGTCAGGCAGATGCCGGGTTTCTGCGTCATGTAGCCGGCGATGGCGGCGGCGTTGCCCGCATGCTGTTCATGACGGAAACCGATGAAGCGCATGCCTTCCGCCTGCGCCAGCCGCGCCAGGTCGGTGATCGGAATGCCCACGAGGCCGAAGATGGTGTCGATGTCGTTGTGCTTGAGTGCATCGATTACCAGGTGGAAGCCATCGGTCTGTTCGGCGGACTGTGTGCTATTGGTCATGATGAGTGTCTCTTATATTTGGTTTAACAAAGAAGCTGGGGCCATCATAGCGACGCACTTTGTTTTTGCTCATTGACCGCGGTCAATTTTCAAAGGAAGATGTCCAACATTTCAAAATAAGTATCGATGAATTAGCCATGACGCTGCTAGCCACCCACCCCGAACGCAACATCCTGCGCGTGCAACTGCGCCAGAACATCGTGCTGAAAGAACTGCGCGAAAGCGAGATGGCGGCGCTGGAGCCCTACCTGACGGTGATCGACTACAACAAGGGCGATCTGCTGCTGAACCAGGGCGTGCACGAGATGGAGCAGTACTTCATCCTCGATGGCATCCTCAAGCGCGTGGTGACCAGCCAGGACGCCAAGGAAATGATCCTGCGCTTCTCGGCCGAGCGCGATATCGAAACCAGCTATGCCGCCTGGCGGCTGAAGACGCCGACGCCGTACAGCATCGTCTGCGTGACCAAGGCGCGCGTGGCGAAACTGGCGATGCCGCAATGGGTTGCCTTCATGGAAAGCCACTCCGCGCTCAAGCACAGCTTCGAATATGAGGTGATGCATCTGATGAGCGAGATCATGGGCCATACCATCACCCTGCACCTGCTCGACGCGCCGGGGCGCGTGCACCGGTTCATGCGCAAACACAGCGAGATGCTGGAGCGCTTGCCGAAGAAGCAACTTGCTTCCTATCTGAACTTGTCTCCGGAGACACTCAGCCGGCTGAAAAACCAAGGAAAGATCTAGTCAAAACTTGACCGCGGTCAAGAATCCTGAAATTAGAAATATCATCAAAACCTGCGTTTTTCATAGGCAACATTCACATCAGTGATACCTGATATGCGTCGTCACAATTGGCGATGCTGCGGTGCGCTGCCTATACTCATTTCATCCCGAGCACAAACGCAGCGTCGGCAACGATTTTTAACTTCAAAGGAAACTATCATGACCACGATCACCAACAAACAAGCTCTGCCAGAAATCATCAAACCAGCAGCACCGTTCAGCCTGGCTTTCATCGTCGAAACCCTGTTCGCCACCAACCTGCGCGAGCAGCTGGACAAGGACACCAAGGGCGACAAAAGCGACGCCGCCTACACCTGGGGCATGTAATACAACTCCGCAACTCCGGGGTCAGTTCCAAAAACTGGACACGAGCTCAACAGTAGCACCTGCTACTGTTGAGCTCGTGTCGAGTTTTTGGAACTGACCCCGGACGTCCTTGTGGGACGTCCGTTCCCTACGATGGCGGCTTGGCGTGATACGCTACGCCGCCATTTTTTGCAGCCTGACTTGCCCCTGCTCCTCGGTCATGGTCCGCTCCAGCAGCTTGACCAGCGCATAAACCGAGTCGATATGCGGCGTTGCAGTATCGGTAAATCGCCCCAGCTCCATCACCGAACCAACTAACGCGTCGATTTCCGGACCGCGTCCCGCCTCGATATCCATCAGCATCGACGTTTTATGACGGCCCACCTTCTCGGCGCCGGCGATCCGCTTGTCCAGCGTGACGCGGAACGTCACGCCCAGCTTGCCGGCCACCGTCTCGGCTTCCTTCATCATGTCGGCCGCCAGCCCCCGCCCCAGCGGATACTGGCAGATGCCTTCCAGCGTTGCATGGCACAGCGCGCTGATCGGGTTGAAGCTGAGGTTGCCCCACAGTTTCAGCCAGATCTCCGAACGGATGTTGTCCAGCACCGGCGCCTTGAAACCTGCCTTGGTAAAGCAGTCCGAGATCGCCTGCACCCGCGCGCTGGAGGATCCATCCAGCTCGCCCAGCGGAAAGCGCTCGCCCTCCACATGCCGCACCACGCCCGGCGCCACCAGCTCCGAGGCCGGATACACCACGCAGCCGATGATCCGCTCCGGCGGGATCAGTTCCGCCAGCCGGCCGTCGGCGTCGACGCTGCACACCTGCCTGCCCTCCAGCGGCCCGCCGTGGCGATGGAAATACCAGTACGGTATGCCGTTCTGCATGGTGACCACGCAGGTCTCCGGGCCGAACAGCAGCGGCACCTGGTCCGCCACCGCCGCCACCTGGTGCGCCTTCAGCGCCAGAATCACCAGGTCTTGCGGCCCCGCCTCGGCATAGTCGTCGGTGGCCGCCACGTTGGTGGCCACCTGCTCCGTGCCGTCATGTTCGATCAGCTTGATGCCCTTGTTGCGGATCGCCATGAGATTGGCTCCCCGCACCAGAAACGTCACCTGTTCGCCTGCCAGGGCCAACCTGGCCCCCACTAATCCTCCTATAGCTCCCGCCCCTACTATGGCGATTTTCATTTGCGGCTCCTTGGTTTTTACTCAAAACGGTTACTGAGCTTCCCAATGCCATCGATCTCAACTTCAACAATGCTGCCCGGCCGCATCGAACCGACGCCGACCGAGGTGCCGCACAACAGGATGTCGCCCGGATGCAGCGTCATGTCCCGCGATATCAGGCTCACCAGCTGAGCCGCGGTGAACACCATGTCGTTGATCGGGTAGTCCTGGCGCACTTCATTGTTGAGGATGGTCCGCACCACCAGCATGGCGGGGTCGAGGCCGGTCGCGATCACCGGCCCGAACGGGCAGAAGGTGTCGAAACCCTTGGCCCGCACCCATTGCGGAAAGGTCGGATCGCGCTTGATGATGTCGTTGACGGTGACGTCATTGGCACAGGTGTAGCCAAAGATATGGTCCGGGGCGTCGGCCTCGGACACATTGAAACTGGTCTTGCCGATCACGATGGCCAGCTCGCCCTCGAAGGCGACCTTGCCCTCGCACAGCGGCTGGCGGATGGTGGCGCCGTGCGCCAGGTAGGAATTCGGCGTCTTGAGCAGGTACAGCGGTTCGGGCGGCGGTTCCAGGCCCAGCTTCTTGCCCAGCGCGTGGAAGTTGTTCCACATCGCCAGCACCTTGCCGGGCACCACCGGGGTCAGCAGCTTGACCTCGTCCAGCCGCAGCGTGTAGTCGGTGGGCGACGGGGCATCGAACATGTCCCCTTCGTAGATGCGGATTTTGTCGGCTTCCACGGTGCCGAAGCGGATGGTGTCGAAGTGTTGGAAGCGCAGCCAGCGTCTGATCATGTCGTTCTCGTTTTATCAGGTGCGCCGGCCGGCCGCCGCCCGGCGCCGCATGGGCGGCGTGGGCGGCGACGGCTGCGGTGGCGGCTACGGCGGCCGGCGCATGTCGTTCATTGGAGGCTAGTTGACGAACTAGTTGGCAATTAATTGGCCAGCCGCGCGGCGGCCGTCAGGTCGCTGCCCTCTGCCGCGACGACCGGCGTGACGGCCGTGTCCATGAAGCGCTTGCGCATCGGCCGCAGCACCCACCAGGCCATGAAGGCGGCCACCGCGTTCAGGCCGCAGCCGACGAAGAACACCGCTTCCCAGCTGCCGGTGGAGGCCGTGATGATGCTCGACAGCGGCACGAAGATCGACGCGGTTCCTTTGGCCGTGTACAGCAGGCCGGCGTTGCCCGCCGCGTTCTTGGTGCCGAAGGTGTCGGCGCAGGTGGCGGGGAACAGGCTGTAAATCTCGCCCCAGGCAAAGAACACCAGGCCGGTCAGGATGACGAACATGATCGGGTCGCGGCCCCAGTAGTACAGCGCCAGGATGCCGACGGATTCAAGCGCAAAGGCGATGAACATGGTTTTCTCGCGGCCGATCTGGTCAGATACCCAGCCGAAGAATGGTCGCGTCAGGCCGTTGAGCACGCGGTCGATGGCCAGCGCGAAGGTCAGGGCCGGCAGCACCATGCCCATCACGTTGAAGGTCACGCCGTCGATCTTGAAGTCCTTGGCGATCGGGCCCATTTGCGCGGTCGCCATCAGGCCGCCGGCGGCAACCAGGACGAACATCACGTACATGACCCAGAACACCGGCTTGCGGATGATCTGCGACGGGCCGAATTCGGCGCGGCCCTGCTGCACCTTGGTCTGCTTCTTGATCGCGCCGGGCACGTGGGCCGGCGGACGCACCATCAGCAACGCCAGCAGCATCACGATCGCGCCCTGGCCGATGCCGAAGGCAAAGAAGGTCGATTCGTATCCGCTCTTGGCGATCATCATCGAGATCGGTATGATCGTCGCCGCCGACCCGGCCCCGAACCCCGCCGCCGTCAAGCCCGCCGCCAGGCCCCGGCGATCCGGGAACCATTTGAGCGCCGAACCGACGCAGGTGCCGTAGACCGCGCCGGCGCCGATACCGCTGATGGCGGCGGCGATGTACAGCAGGGTCAGCGAGTCGGCGAAGGAGTTCATCACCCAGCCCAGCGCGCACAGCAGGCCGCCGAACAGCACGACGGGACGCGGACCGAACTTGTCGACCGCCCAGCCTTCGACCGGCACCAGCCAGGTCTCGGTCAGGATAAAGATGGTGAACGCCACCTGGATGGCGGCTTTGCTCCAGCCGTACTTGTCGGCGATAGGGTTGACGAACAATGTCCAGCCGTACTGCAGGTTGGCGATCATGGCCATACAGATTATGCCCATGAGTAACTGCAGCCAGCGGTACGAAGGAGGCCTGACTACCGCTGCGGTATCATCTTCATGCTTCATTTCGTTATCTCCATATAATTTTTTATGTTGGACCGTGTCTGGCTGACCGCGCAGTCATTGCTGCTGCCCTGGTCACCGCGGACGCTAAAAAATCCGATCGACGCGATGATTGTGGAAGAAGCAAAAACCGATATCCTTGACCGCGGTTAAGTTTCGACATTCTTTCATTTATTTCAAGCGAAAAGTATCGATGTTTCGCTATTGATCAAAATCCCACATCGCCGTGTTGCAGCACCGCCCAATTCGTCAGCGCGGGATTGGCGCCGTCGGCGCGCGCCGACTCCAGGCAGCCCAGCATCGTGGTCTGGATGGCGTTGACCAGGAACTCGGCGTCGTAGACCTTGAGCATGTGCGGATGCTGGTTCTCGACGTAGCGGCGCAGGTGGGCGCGCTGGCTCTCGACGCACATCTGGCAGTCGTAGTCGCTGCTGTTCCAGTGCCAGCGCAAGCCCAGTTCGTGGAAGGCCGCGTTGTAGGCCTGGCGCTGCGCGTCGGCCAGGCCGGTGGTGTCGGTATGCAGATAACTGATGGCGCTCATGATGGTCTCCTCTGGGTTGCAAAATTGTCTGTTGACCAATGCATCGTAGGGCGTAACAATGATTAGGTATAGTTAAAGCTTTTTACGATAACCATCCACGATCCTGAATACATACCGATGAAACATGCGACCTTGCGCCAGCTGAAAGTATTTGAAGCGGTGGCGCGCCACCTGAGCTTTTCCCGCGCCGCCGCCGAGCTGCACCTGACGCAGCCGGCGGTGTCGACCCAGATCAAGACGCTGGAGGGGCACGCCGGCCTGGTGCTGTTCGAGCAGCTGGGCAAGAAGGTCTACCTGACGCCGGGCGGCGCCGAGCTGCTGTACCACAGCCGCGCCATCATCCAGCAGTTCCAGGAGGCGGAGGACGCGCTGACGCAGTTCCGCGGCATCGCCGGCGGCAAGCTGAACGTGGCGGTGATCAGCGCCGGCGACTACTTCTTCCCGCGCCTGATGGTGGAGTTCGCACGGCGCCATCCGGGCGTTAAATTGAACCTGACGGTGCACAACCGCGCCGAGCTGCTGGAGCAGCTGGTCAGCAACCGCACCGACCTGGCGGTGATGGTGCGGCCGCCGCAGCAGGCCGACGCCACGCACGCGGCGTTCGCGCCGCATCCCTACGTGATCGTGGCGCCGGCCCGGCACCATCTGGCGAGTCAGCGCGGCATCCCCATCGACGCCATCGTCGACGAGCCCTTTGTGGTGCGCGAGCGCGGATCGGACACGTGGAATTCGATGGAGGACGGCTTCGGGCCGCATCTGGAGCGGCTGAACGTGGCGATGGAGATCCGCAGCACGGAGACCATCAAGCAGGCCGTGATCGCCGGCATGGGCGTGGCTTTCCTGTCGGCGCACACCATCAGCCAGGAGCTCAAGGCCGGCAGCCTGGTGGTGCTGGACGTGGAAGGCTTCCCGGTGATGCTGAACTGGTACGTGGTCCACCGCAAGAACAAGCGCCTGCCGCCGGTGGCGCTGGCCTTCAAACAGTTTCTGCTGGCCGACGGCGCCGCGCTGATCGAGCAATATCTGGATCGTCAGGCCTGAGGTTCACGGTCACAGAATTCACCGGCGCTGGATTGAGCCACGCGGCAACCCGAAAAGTCTGGGGTCGGACCCCGTACGGGGTCCGACCCCTGGCCGCCGCAGTGCGGGTTTGGCGATTCCAGCACACTGGGCGGAAAAGCTCTCCGACTACCCCATCAATGCTCGCACGTGCGCGGCGGCGCCGCCTGCCAGGCCGGCGGCGCTGTAACCCCCTTCCAGGATCGAGACGATGCGGCCCTCGGCGCTGTCGGCGGCGACCGCCATCAGTTCCTGCGTGATCCAGTGGAAGTCGTCGTCGTCGAGCTTGAGGCCGGCCAGCGGGTCATCGCGGTGGGCATCGAAGCCGGCGGAGATCACCAGCAGCTGCGGCTTCCATGCGCGCAGCGCCGGCAGCAGGTCGAAGCGGACCCGGTCGCGGAACATCGCCGAGTCGCAACCCGGCGGCAGCGGCACGTTGAGGATGTTGTTGCGGCTACCTGTCTCGCTGCGCAGCCCGGTGCCAGGATACAGCGGCGACTGATGGCACGAAGCGTAAAACAATCCCGGCAACGGCGCGAACGCGGCCTGCGTGCCGTTGCCATGGTGGACGTCGAAGTCGACCACCGCCACCCGCTCCAGCTCATACGCGCGGCTGGCGTGCGCGGCGGCGATCGCGGCCTGGTTGAAGATGCAGAAGCCCATCGCCCGATCCGGCTCCGCATGGTGGCCGCAGGGCCGCGTCGCGCAGAACACGTTGACCGCCTCGCCCAGCATCACGTCGTCGACGCCGGCGCAGGCCGCGCCGATGCAGCGCATCACCGCCTGCCACGAGCCAGGCGACAGCAGCGTGTCGCCGCCGTCCAGCGGCACAGTGCCCCGCAGCGGCACCGCCTCGGCGACATAGTCGTAATAATCCGAGTCGTGTATCAGCTCGGTCTGGGCGCGGGTGCCCAGCGGCGCCTCGCGCCAGTCCAGTGCGGCGAACTCGCTGGCCTTGAGCGTCTCCAGCACCACCGCCAGCCGCTGCGGCGATTCGGGGTGACCCTCGCCCGGCTGATGCTCGTAGCAATCGACGTGGGTGTAGATGCGGGTGTGCGGTTTTTTCATGCGTTCTCCTGCAAAAACAGATTGTCCGAGCCGGTGTCGCGGATGATCTCGCGCGCCTGGCCGTTGGCGGTGATGAAGTCGTCCTGCGGCGATATCAGCAAGGCGATGCGGTGCGGCTTGAGCAGCGCGGCGGCATAACGAAGATTGTCGACCAGCGTCTGCCGCGCCAGCTCCGGCGCGACATCAGGCGGCGGCAGCCCGGCCAGGCAGCGCAGCTGGCGCACGCCCAGCGGCCGGGCGTAGCGGATCGCCTCCTCGACGCCATAGCGGAACTCGCGCACGCGCGCCGGATGGCAGGCGATACCGCGCTCGCCGCCGCCCCAGTCGCCGGCGGGCAGGCAGTACTGCACCAGCTGCAGCCCGTGGCTGCACAGCCGGTGCGCGATTTGTTCGACTGGATACGAGTACGGAAACAGGAATTCCACGCCGTCGAAGCCGGCTTGCGCCGCCGCTTCGAAACGGTCGAGGAAGCCCAGTTCGCCGAACTGCGTGCTCAGGTTGGCGGCGGTTCTGTGCATGGCGCGACTCCGGTTGCCGTCCGCCTCAGATGACGCACTCGTCGCGCAAGGCGGCGATCTGCACATCGCTGTAGCCCAGCTCGCGCAGCACCTCGTCGGTGTGCTCGCCCAGCAGCGGCGAGCGGGTGATGTCGGTCGGGCTGTCCGACAGCTTGATTGGATTGCCCACCGTCAGATACTTGCCGCGCTCAGGATGGTCGACCTCGACGATCGTGCCGCTGGCGCGCAGCGACGGTTCCTCGGCGATTTCCTTCATCGACAGGATAGGCCCGCACGGAATGTCGAACTTGTTGAGGATGGCCATCGCCTCGAACTTGGTGTGCTCGCGCGTCCACTCCTCGACCGTGGCGAAGATCGACATCAGGCGCGGCAGGCGCGCCCGCGCGGTGGCGTAGTCCGGATCGGTGATCCAGCCCTCGCGCCCGATCACCTGGCAGATCGCCGGCCACACCGGCGCCTGGGCGATGAAGTAGATGTAGGCGTTGGGATCGGTCTCCCAGCCCTTGCACTTGAGGATCCAGCCCGGCTGGCCGCCGCCGGAGGCATTGCCCGCGCGCGGCACCGAATCGCCAAAGGTGCCGGTGGCGAACTGCGGATATTCCTCCATCGTTCCGGTACGCTCCAGCCGCTGCTGGTCGCGCAACTTGACGCGGCACAGGTTCAGCACCGCGTCCTGCATCGAGGTATCGACCTTTTGCCCGCGCCCGCTGGCATTGCGCTGGTACAGCGCGGTGACAATGCCCAGCGCCAGGTGCAGGCCGCTGCCGCTGTCGCCGATCTGCGCGCCGGTGACCACCGGCGGGCCGTCGTCGAAGCCGGTGGTGGCGGCCGAACCGCCGGCGCACTGCGCGACATTTTCGTATACCTTGCAGTTCTGGTACGGTCCGGGGCCAAAGCCCTTCACCGACGCCACCACCATGCGCGGATTCAGCTCCTGGATGCGTTCCCAGCTGAAGCCCATGCGGTCCAGCGCGCCCGGCGCGAAGTTCTCGACCAGCACATCGCAGTCCTTGATCAAGGTCTCCAGCACCTGCTTGCCCATGGGCTTCTTGGTGTCGAGCGTGATCGAGCGCTTATTGTGGTTCAGCATGGTGAAATACAAGCTGTCGACGCCCGGGATGTCGCGCAGCTGGCTGCGCGTGGCGTCGCCCTCGCCCGCCCGTTCAACCTTGATCACGTCGGCGCCGAACCAGGCCAGCAACTGGGTGCAGGTCGGTCCCGACTGGACATGGGTGAAATCGAGTACACGCACTCCTTCTAAAGCTTTGCTCATTACAGTCTCCAAACATTTATAATTTTTTTGACAGTATGCATCAATGCTCTGCATAGCTGAATCATTCATTGTGCTGCGACGCGGCATCTGCGGCCAGGCGCCCGGGATAGACCCATCATAGGCAGTGGTGAAGAAAACTCTCATTGACCCCGGTCAAGAATCGCAGGAAGGCCGCGGCGGCGCCGAATTGTGGAAAATTGACCTCGGTCATGGTGATTGGCGCGCCACCGCGCCTACCATCGGTCTCCCCCATCACAGAAGAGGACACCATGCGCGCCATCGAAATCACCCAGCCCGGAGACCCTGAAGTGCTGCAACTGTGCGAGCGTCCGCGCCCGTCGCTGTTGCCGGGCCAGGTGCTGATCAAAGTCCACGCCGCCGGCATCAACCGGCCGGACCTGCTGCAGCGCGCCGGCAAGTATCCGGTGCCGGCCGGCGCCTCCGACCTGCCGGGGCTGGAGGTGGCGGGAGAGATCGTCGCCGGCCATGTCGGCGACAGCGGCTTCCACATCGGCGACATGGTGTGCGCGCTGGTCCAGGGCGGCGGCTACGCGCAGTACTGCGCGGCGGAGATCGCGCTGTGCCTGCCGATCCCGCGCGGCCTGACGCCGCTGCAGGCGGCCTCGCTGCCGGAGACCTTCTTCACCGTGTGGAGCAATGTGTTCGACCGCGCCGCGCTGGCCCCGGCCGAGACGCTGCTGGTGCAAGGCGGCACGTCGGGCATCGGCGTGACGGCGATCCAGCTGGCCAAGGCGCTGGGGCACCGCGTGTTCGCCACCGCCGGCAGCGACGAGAAATGCCGCGCATGCCTGGAGCTGGGCGCGGAACAGGCGATCAACTACCGGACCGGGGATTTCGTCGAGATAGTCAAGGATGCCACCGGCGGCAAGGGCGTCGACGTGATACTCGACATGGTGGGCGGCTCCTACGTGCCGCGCGAAATCAACTGCCTGGCAGATGATGGCCGGCTGGTGTTCATCGCTTTATTGGGAGGTTCGCGGGCCGAGGTGCCGCTGGGTCAGATCCTGCTGCGGCGCCTGACCTTGTCGGGGTCGACGCTGCGTCCGCGTCCGGTGGCGTTCAAGGCCGCCATCGCCCGCCAGTTGAAGGCGCGGGTGTGGCCGTTGATTGAAGATGGCCTGGTCAAGCCGGTCATCTACCGCACCTACCCGCTGGAACAGGCCGCCGAGGCGCACGCGCTGATGGAAACCAGCGCGCACATCGGCAAGGTGATGCTGCAGGTCGCGTAACCCGAACCGCATGGGGTCAGACCCCGCAGGGGTCTGACCCCGGTTGGCCGTGCGGGGTAAAAATAGGCAGCACCACGACCCGCCGAGACACGGGCCGCGAGCCGTCGAGACTTTACCCCGCAGCCGCCGTGCGGGGTAAGGCCGGCGTCAAGCGCGTCACATGGGTGCGGATGGACGCCAGCACCGGCGCATGCAACCCCTCCCCCTCGTTCAACTCCACATGCTCCAGCAGCTGCCGCCGCATCGGCGGCGCCCAGAAGCGCTGCAGATGGCTGGCGATCTCGCTGCTGGCCTCCTCCTGGTCCGGGTAGGACGCGAAGAAGGTGCCGATCTGATTGGCCATGGTGACCAGGTGGTCTACTTTCATTGTCAGGATCTCCTTATGCCGGCTGAGCCGCCGCGTCCTTGTGGGCCATCTGCTCTTCGTGGAAGCGCGCGAACTCCAGCTGCCAGTCGGACTGCTGCTGCACCGGCATCACCTGCACCGCCGTGACCTTGTACTCAGGGCAGTTGGTGGCCCAATCCGAATTCTCGGTGGTGATCACGTTGGCGCCCGACTCGGGGAAGTGGAAGGTGGTGTAGACCACGCCCGGCTGCATGCGCTCCGTCACCAGCGCGCGCAGCACGGTCTCGCCGGCGCGGCTCTGGATGCCGACCCACTGATCGTCCTTGATGCCGCGCTCCTCCGCGTCGTGCGGATGGATCTCCAGGCGATCCTCGGCATGCCACTGCACGTTCTCGGTGCGCCGTGTCTGCGCGCCGACGTTGTACTGCGACAGGATACGTCCCGTGGTCAGGATCAGCGGATACATGCGCGTGACCTTTTCGTCGGTCGGCACGTACTGCGTGATGATGAAGCGTCCCTTGCCGCGCACGAACTGGTCGATGTGCATGGTCGGCGTGCCTTCCGGCGCGGCGTCGTTGCACGGCCACTGGATGCTGCCCAGCTTATCCAGCTTGGCGTAGCTGACGCCACTGAAGGTCGGCGTCAGGCTCGCGATTTCGTCCATGATCTGCGACGGATGCGTGTAGTTCATCGGATAACCCAGGCGGTTCGACAGCTGCACCGTCACTTCCCAGTCGGCGTAGCCTGCCTTCGGCGCCATCACCTTGCGTACGCGCGAGATGCGGCGCTCGGCGTTGGTGAAGGTGCCGTCCTTTTCCAGGAACGAGGAACCCGGCAGCAGCACGTGCGCGTACTTGGCCGTCTCGTTGAGGAAGATATCCTGCACCACGATGCACTCCATCGCCTCCATCGCCGAGATCACGTGCTGCGTGTTCGGATCCGACTGGACGATGTCCTCGCCCTGGCAATACAGGCCCTTGAAGCTGCCGTCCAGCGCCGCTTCGAACATGTTCGGGATGCGCAGGCCGGGTTCGGCCTGCAGCTCGACGCCCCAAGCCGCCTCGAACTGCATGCGCACGGTGGTGTCGGAGACGTGGCGATAGCCAGGCAGCTCGTGCGGGAAGGAGCCGATGTCGCACGAACCCTGCACGTTGTTCTGGCCCCGCAGCGGATTGACGCCGACGCCTTCGCGGCCGACGTTACCGGTGGCCATGGCCAGGTTGGCGATGCCCATCACGGTGGTCGAGCCTTGCGCATGCTCGGTCACGCCCAGGCCGTAGAAGATGGCGCCGTTGCCGCCGGTAGCGAACATGCGCGCGGCGCCGCGTACCTGATCCGCCGGCACGCCGGTCACCGCTTCCATCGCTTCCGGCGAATTCGATGGCTGCGCGACGAACTCGCGCCACTGGTTGAAGGCGCGGTCGTCGCAACGCTCGGCGATGAACTTCTCGGCCAGCAGGCCTTCGGTGACGATCACGTGGGCCAGCGAGCTGACCATCGCGACGTTGGTGCCGGGACGCAGCTGCAAGTGGTACTGCGAGCGGATGTGCGGCGACTTCACCAGGTCGATGCGGCGCGGATCGATGACGATCAGCTTCGCGCCCTGGCGGATGCGGCGCTTCATGCGCGAGGCGAACACCGGATGGCCGTCGGTCGGATTGGCGCCGATGACCATGATGACGTCGGACTTGGCGACCGAAGCGAAGGTCTGCGTGCCGGCCGATTCGCCCAGCGTCTGTTTCAGGCCGTATCCGGTCGGCGAGTGGCAAACACGGGCGCAAGTGTCGACGTTGTTGTTGCCGAAGGCGGCGCGCACCAGCTTCTGCACCAGGTAGCCCTCTTCGTTGGTGCAACGCGAGGACACGATGCCGCCGATCGAATCCTGGCCATGCTTGGCCTGGATGCGCTTGAATTCGGAGGCCGCGTAATCCAGCGCCTCGTCCCACGAGACTTCCTTCCACGGGTCGGTGATTTTCGAGCGGATCATCGGCTTGAGGATGCGGTCCTTGTGGGTCGCATAGCCCCAGGCGAAGCGGCCCTTGACGCAAGCATGGCCTTCGTTGGCCTTGCCGTTCTTGGTCGGCACCATGCGCACAACCTCGCTGCCCTTCATCTCCGCATCGAGCGAGCAACCGACGCCGCAATAGGCGCAAGTGGTGGTGACCTTGTGTTCGGCCTGGCCCATCCAAATGACGGTTTTCTCTTGCAGCGTGGCGGTCGGGCAGGCTTCGACGCAGGCGCCGCAGGACACGCACTCGGATTCCATGAAGGTCTCACCGGCGCCGGCGGACACGCGCGACTCGAAGCCGCGACCGGAAATCGTCAGCGCGAACGTGCCCTGGGTTTCCTCACAAGCCCGCACGCAGCGGTTGCAGACGATGCACTTCGACGAGTCGAAGGTGAAGTAGGGATTGGTCTCATCCTTCTTCAGCTTCAGGTGATTCGCGCCCTCGTAACCGTAGCGCACTTCACGCAGGCCGGTCACGCCGGCCATGTCCTGCAGTTCGCAATTGCCGTTGGCCGGGCAAGTCAGGCAGTCCAGCGGGTGGTCGGAGATGTACAGCTCCATCACGCCCTTGCGCAGTTCCTGCAGCTTGGACGTCTGGGTGCGCACCACCATGCCCTCCTCCACCGGCGTGGTGCAGGAGGCCGGGTAGCCGCGACGGCCTTCGATCTCCACCAGGCACAGACGGCAGGAACCGAAAGGCTCCAGGCTGTCGGTGGCGCACAGCTTCGGGATGCTGGTGCCGTTTTCGGCGGCGGCGCGCATCACGGAGGTGCCGGCGGCGACGGTCACGCGCTGGCCATCGATGGTCAGCGTGACGAATTCCATGTTCGGGTTCAGCGGCGGCGGCGTGCCCAGGTCGCGGGCGATGATAGTTTCAAGCATTCTGTTCTCCTAGGCGGCGCGCTGGTCTGCGGAGACCTGGCCGAAATCTTGCGGGAAGTGGTTCAGTGCCGACAACACGGGATAAGGCGTCATGCTGCCCATCGCGCACATCGAGCCATTGAGCATGGTGTCGCACAGTTCGCGCAGCAGGATCACCTGGCGCGGACGTTCGCCGTCGACGTTGGCGGCGATCTTATCGATCACCTCCACGCCACGGGTGGAGCCGATGCGGCACGGCGTGCATTTGCCGCACGATTCGACCGCGCAGAATTCCATCGCATAGCGCGCCAGCTTGCGCATGTCGGCGCTGTCGTCGTGCACCACGATGCCGCCGTGGCCCAGCACCGCCCACAGCGAGGCGAAGGCTTCGTAGTCGAGCGGCGTGTCGAACTGCGACTCCGGCAGGTAGGCGCCCAGCGGGCCGCCGACCTGCACCGCCTTGATCGGACGGCCCGAGGCGCTGCCGCCGCCGTACTCGTACAGGATGTCGCGCAGCGTCACGCCGAAAGCCAGTTCGATCAGGCCGCCGTGCTTGATGTTACCGGCCAGCTGCACCGGCAAGGTGCCGCGCGAACGGCCCATGCCGTAGTTCTGGTAGTAGGCCGCACCCTTGTCGAGGATCAGCGGTACTGCAGCCAGCGACAGCACGTTGTTGATGACGGTCGGCTGGCCGAACAGGCCGGCCAGCGCTGGAAGCGGCGGCTTGGCGCGCACGATGCCGCGCTTGCCCTCGATCGATTCCAGCAGCGCGGTCTCTTCGCCGCAGATGTAGGCGCCGGCGCCCTTGCGCACTTCCAGGTCGAAGGCGCGGCCGGACCCGAGAATGTTCGAGCCGAGGAAGCCCGCCTTGACGGCGCTGGCGATGGCGTGATTCAGGTTGGCGATCGCGTGCGGATATTCGCTGCGCACGTAGATGTAGCCCTTGTCGGCGCCCACCGCCAGGCCGACGATGGTCATGCCTTCGATCAGCACGAAGGGATCGCCTTCCATCACGATGCGGTCGGCGAAGGTGCCCGAGTCGCCTTCATCGGCGTTGCAGACGATGTACTTCTGCGGGCCGGCGGCCTTCAGCACCGTGTTCCATTTGATACCGGTCGGGAAAGCCGCGCCGCCACGGCCGCGCAGGCCGGAGGCCGTGACGGCGGCGACGATGGCGGCGGGCTCCATCGCCAGCGCGTTGCGCAGTCCCTTGTAGCCGTCATGCGCTTCGTAGTCGGCCAGCGACAATGGATCGGTGACGCCGGCGCGGGCGAAGGTCAGGCGGCTTTGCTTGGCCAGGTAGGGAATGCCTTCGACCAGGCCAAGCGACAGCGCATGCCCGCTCTGGCCAAGGTGGAAGCCGGCGTCGAACAGCGCGGCGACATCCGCCTCGTCGACCGGGCCGAAGCCGATGCGGCCGGCGGCCGTGTCGACTTCCACCAGCGGCTCAAGCCACAGCAGGCCACGCGTGCCGTTGCGGACGATATCGACGGCGACGCCACGGCGCGAAGCTTCAGCGGCGATGGCGCTCGCCACGTCGTCGGCGCCCAGCGCCAGCGCGGTCGAATCGCCGGGAACGTAGATGCGGATGCTCATGCTGCCTCCCTGGCTTTGGCCACCAGCTTGTCGAAGCGGGCCGGCGTGACGCGGGCGTGCACCGCATCGTTGATCATCATCGACGGCGCTGTGGCGCACTGCCCCAGGCAGTAGACCGGCTCCAGCGCAAACTCGCCATCGCCGCCATGCGCGTGCAGCTTGCAGCCCAGCGCCTGCTCGGCGTGGGCCAGCAAGGCGTCGCCGCCCATGCTCTGGCAGGCCTCGGCGCGGCAGATCTGCACCACGTGACGCGCCGGCGCTTCGCTACGAAAGTAGTGGTAGAACGTGATCACGCCATGCACCTCGGCGCGCGACAGATTGAAGGTGCTGGCGATCTGCACCACGTGATCCGGCGGAACGTAGCCGATCGCGTCCTGGATCGCGTGCAGGACCGGCAAGAGCTGGTCCTGGGTGCCGCTGCTGGCGGCGAGGATGACGCTGACCTGGGCGGCGATATCAGCCGGGGCCTGGGGTGTACGCTGTTGCATGATGTCTCCGTTTTTTTGTGTACGGTGTCGCGTTCATATGTTCTACTAAGCATATGTAACGCTTATTATTAATGCATATGCCTAGGCTAGCACTGTAAAAACATCGAAGCAATATGAAGGATTTTGCATATGATCAAAGTAGAGATACGACCGGACTGGGTGCTGCGCCAGCCCAGCGGGCAGGCCATCTCGCTGCCGGCGCTGCTGGGGCTGCTGGAAGCCGTGCGCAGCACCGGCAGCATCAGCCAGGCGGCGACGGCGCGCGGCATCTCCTATCGCCACGCCTGGGGCCTGCTGCGCGAATTTAACGAGCAGTTTGGCGCCGAACTGGTACACAAATCGCGCGGACAAGGCACGGTGCTGTCGCCGCTGGCCGACAAATTGATCTGGGCGGACAAGCGCATCAGCGCCCGCCTCACGCCGATGCTCGACAGCTTGGCGTCGGAACTGCAGCAGGAATTGGCCAGTTTGCTGGATGAACGTCCGCCGGCGCTGCGCCTGACCGCCTCGCACGGATTCGCGGTGGCGGCGCTGGTCAACCTGCTGGAAAAGAAGGAGGTGCTGGTCGACCTCCAATACCGCAGCAGCACCGAGGCCGTGGCGGCGCTGGCGCGCGGCGAATGCGACCTGGCGGGCTTCCACCTGCCGGTGGGCGAATTCGAACGGGCGGCGGCGGCGAAATACCTGCCGTGGCTCGATCCCTCGCGCCACATGCTGATCCACCTGGCGTTCCGCACGCAAGGCATCTTCGTCGCCAAGGGCAATCCCAAGAATATCCACTCGCTGGCCGACCTGGCGCAGCCCGAGGTGCGCTTCGTGAACCGTCAGCGCGGCTCCGGCACGCGGCTGCTGCTGGAATTGCTGCTGGACGGCCAGGGCGTCGCGCCGGAAACCATCCAGGGCTTCGACAGCGCCGAATTCACTCACGCGGCGGTGGCGGCGTACGTCGCCAGCGGCATGGCCGACGCCAGCTTCGGCGTGGAAACAGCCGCCCGGCGCTTCGACCTCGATTTCGTGCCGGTGATCCGCGAGCGCTACTTCCTCGCCTGCGCCCGCGAGGCACCGGCCGCGCCGCTGGTGGCCGCAGCGCTGGCGGTGATGGAGGGAGAGGACTTCAAACGCACGCTGGCCGCCCTGCCCGGCTACGACGGGACATTGAGCGGCCAGCCCCTGGCGCTGGAGTCCTTGTTCTAACACCGGGGTCAATAACACCGGGGTCAGTCTGACATTCGGACACGAGCTCTGCTGTAGCGGGCGCTACAGCAGAGCTCGTGTCCGAATGTCAGACTTGACCCCGGTGTTAAGCTTCCGCGATCTGGTGATTCGAGATGATCTCGATCGCGCGACACAGCGCCGAGTGATCCATCCCCGCCAGACCGTGGGCGCTGCAGGCGTTCATCAGCTCCTGCGCCGTCGCGGTGTTCGGCAGCGCGATGCCCATCGCGCGCGCACCCTGCAGCGCCAGGTTCAAGTCCTTCTGGTGCAGCTGGATACGGAAGCCGGGGTTGAAGGTGCGCTTGACCATGCGCTCGCCGTGCACTTCCAGGATGCGCGAGTTGGCGAAGCCGCCCATTAGCGCCTGACGCACGCGGGCCGGATCGGCGCCGGCCTTGGAGGCGAACAGCAGCGCCTCCGCCACCGCCTGGATGTTCAGCGCGACGATGATCTGGTTGGCCACCTTGGTGGTCTGGCCGTCGCCGTTGCCGCCGACCAGCGTGATGTTCTTGCCCATCAGCTCAAACAGCGGCTTGACGGTTTCGAATGCCGCTTCCGGCCCGCCAACCATGATGGTCAGCGACGCCGCCTTGGCGCCGACCTCGCCGCCGGAGACCGGTGCATCAAGGTACTCGCACCCCAGCGCGTTGATCTTCTTGGCGAACTTTTTGGTCTCGATGGGCGAAATGGAGCTCATGTCCACTACGATGCTGCCCGGCCGCAGGCCCTTGGCCACGCCGTCCTTGCCGAACAGCGCCTCTTCGACGTCCGGCGTATCGGGCACCATGACGATGATGATGTCGGCGCGCACCGCCACTTCGGACGCCGAAGTGCAGACCGTGGCGCCGCCCTCGACCAGCGAGAACGGCGGGTTTTTCAGGTCATGCAGATACAGCTTGTGGCCGCCGGCCTGCAGATGCTGCGCCATCGGCCCGCCCATGATGCCCAGCCCAATAAATCCAACTCGTGACATGATGACTCCTTTAAGGTTAGTGCTTCAGACGCCGTGTGCGGCGCGCCAGCCCAGGCCCGCCTCGGTGCCGGCGCGGGGTTTGTATTCGCAGCCTATCCAGCCGTCGTAGCCGAAGGCCGTCAGCTGTTCGAACAGGAAGCGGTAATTGATCTCGCCGGTTCCAGGCTCGTTGCGGCCCGGGTTATCGGCCAGCTGCACGTGGGCGATCAGCGCCAGGTTGGCCTTGATCGTTGCGGCCAGCTCGCCCTCCATGCGCTGCATGTGATAGATGTCGTACTGGATGAACAGGTTGTCCGCCCCCGTCTCCTCAATGATGCGGGCGGCCTGGCCGGTGCGGGTCAGGAAAAAGCCGGGGATATCGAAGGTGTTGATCGGCTCGATCAGCAGCCGGATGCCCTCCGCCTTCAGCGCCGCCGCCGCGAAAGTCAGGTTGGCCACCACCGTGCGGTGCGCGGCCGCCTGCGACACGTCCGGCGGCACGATGCCGACCAGGCAGTTCAGCTGCTTCACGCCCAACTGTCTCGCATAGCTGATCGCGGTGCGCACGCCATCGCGGAATTCATCGACGCGGTTCGGATGACAGGCGATGCCACGCTCGCCCGCCTCCCAGTTCCCGGCCGGCAGGTTGTGCAGCACCAGCTCCAGCTGGTTCGCCTTCAGCCGCTGCGCCAGGTCGCCGGCCTCGTACGGGTACGGGAACAGGAACTCCACCGCCTTGAACCCGGCGCGCGCCGCCGCCTCGAACCGGTCCAGGAACGGCACCTCGGTAAACAACATGGTCAGATTGGCTGCCAGCTTGGTCATGTCGATGCCTCCTTAAGCGTCAAACTCGTTGATCTTGTCGATGTCGGTACCCATGGCGATATTGGTCACGCGCTCCAGGATCACCTCCACCACCACCGGCACCTTGTACTCCTCCATCCACTTCGCCGCCTGGACGAAGGCCGCCGGCAGGTCGTCGGCGTCGAGCACACGGATGGCCTTGCAGCCCAGGCCCTCCACCACGGCGACGTGATCGACGCCGTAGCCGTTCAGCTCCGGCGCGTTGATGTTCTCGAACGACAGCTGCACGCAGAAGTCCATGTCGAAGTTGCGCTGCGCCTGGCGGATCAGGCCGAGGTAGGAGTTATTCACCAGCACATGCAAATACGGCAGCTTGAATTGCGCGCCTACGGCCAGCTCCTCGATGAGGAACTGGAAATCATAGTCGCCCGAAATCCCCACCACCTTGCGCGTCGGGTCGGCGGCCACCACGCCCAGCGCGGCGGGAATGGTCCAGCCCAGCGGACCGGCCTGGCCGCAGTTGATCCAGTGGCGCGCGTTATACACATGCAGGAACTGCGCGGCGGCGATCTGCGACAGGCCGATGCTGCTGACGTAGCAGGTGTCGCGGCCGAAGGCCTTGTTCATCTCTTCATACACGCGCTGCGGCTTGACCGGCACCTGTTCATAGTGGGTCTTGCGCTGCATGGTGCGCTTGCGTTCGTGGCACTGCGCCACCCACGCCGAGCGGTCCTTCAACTTGCCCGCAGCCTTCCACTCGGTCGCCACTTCGATTAGCAGCGCTAGCGCGGCGCCTGCGTCGGAGACGATGCCGAAGTCGGGGCCGAAGACGCGGCCGATCTGCGTCGGCTCGATGTCGATGTGGACGAACTTGCGGTCCTTGGTATAGACCTCGATGCTGCCGGTGTGGCGGTTGGCCCAGCGGTTGCCGATGCCGAACACGAAGTCCGACGCCAGCACCGTGGCGTTGCCGTAGCGGTGGCTGGTCTGCAGGCCGGCCATGCCGACCATCAGTTCGTGGTCGTCGGGGATGGCGCCCCACGCCATCAGCGTCGGGATCACCGGCACGCCGGTCAGCTCCGCGAACTGCACCAGCAGCTCGGAGGCGTTGGCGTTGATGACGCCACCGCCGGGCGTGAGCAGCGGATGCTCGGCGTCGTTCATCATCGTCAGCGCTTTTTCGATCTGGGCGCGGGTGGCTTTCGGCTTGTAGGCTTCCAGCGGCGCATAGGTGTCCGGGTCGAATTCGATTTCGGCCATCTGCACGTCGAACGGCAGGTCGATCAGCACCGGGCCGGGACGGCCGGAGCGCATGATGTGGAAGGCCTGCTGGAACACCATCGGCACCAGCGCCGGCTCGCGCACCGTCACCGCCCACTTGGTGACCGGCTTGGCGATCGACTCGATGTCGACCGCCTGGAAGTCTTCCTTGTACAGGCGGGCGCGCGGGGCCTGGCCGGTAATGCAGAGGATCGGTATGGAATCCGCCTGGGCCGAATACAGGCCGGTGATCATGTCTGTGCCGGCCGGGCCGGAGGTGCCGATGCAGACGCCGATGTTGCCGGCCTTGGCGCGGGTGTAGCCCTCGGCCATGTGCGAGGCGCCTTCGACGTGGCGCGCCAGCACGTGCTTGGCGCTGCCCTGCTTCTTCAACGCCGCATAAAACGGGTTGATCGCCGCGCCAGGCACACCGAACACCTGGAACACGCCCTCTTTTTCCAACACCATTGCTGCTGCCTGCGCTGCGGTCATGCGAGCCATACCGGTCTCCTGGCGGGTTAGTTGATGCACCATCGTAGCGGCAAAGCACAAGCTTGATAAGACAACAAAATCTCACTTTATTCGATACACTCGATATCGAATAACTGTGGAATAATCGACGCATGGACAAACTCACGCAAATCGAAGCCTTCGTCGACGTGGCGGAAAAAGGCAGCCTGGCGCGCGCCGCGCTGGGGCAGCACATCACGCCGGTGATGCTGGGGCGGCGCATCGACGCGCTGGAAAAGCGCCTCGGCGTCAAGCTGATGCACCGCACCACGCGGCACCTGACGCTGACCGAGCAAGGCACGCTGTACCTGGACCACTGCCGCAAGCTGCTGGCGGACCTGGGGCATGCGGACCGCATGGTGTCGGAGGGCCGGCACCGCGCCACCGGCCACCTGATCGTCTCGGCGCCGGCGGCGTTCGGGCGCAAGCACGTCGCGCCGCACGCCGCCGGCTTCGTGCGCGCGCATCCCGACGTGCAGATTTCGTTCAACCTGACCGACCGCGTGGTCGACCTGGTGCGCGACGGCTACGACGTCGGCATCCGCATCGGCGGCGTGATCGACCCGAGCTTCGTCGCGGTCAAGCTGGCCAGCAACCGGCGCGTGGTGTGCGGCACGCCGGACTACTTCGAACGCAACGGCATCCCGCGCACGCTGGACGACCTGACGCAGCACAACTGCCTGGCCTTCAACCTGCAGGGCGGCCAGCAGCGCGGCTGGTACTTCCAGGACCACGGCAAGCAGGTGACGGTGCGCGCCGACGGCAACTTGAACTGCAACGACGGCGAACTGCTGCACCGCTGGGCCACCGAGGGGCTGGGGCTGGCGTGGCGGTCATCGTGGGAGATCCAGTCGCAGCTGGCGTCGGGAGAGTTGATCACGGTGCTGGACGACTACGCGCTGCCGCAGTACGACATCGTCGCCGTCTACCCGCAACAGCGCCACCTGCCGGCCAAGGTGCGCTTCTTCATCGACATGCTGAAGGAGATCTATGCCCGGCCGGATTACTGGTTGAGCGCTTAGCCGCCTTCAACGGCGCGCCGGCTCTGCGGTGCCGCGCCTACAATGGACTTTTAAATTGGAGGCTTCATGGACGCACAAGGCACGGCAACTTATATCCCCCTCGCCACCGACCGCACCAAGACCGTGGTCAAGCACCTGCAGCCGGGCGCGCGGCAGATGATCGATGCGGTCAACATCAAGAACCCGCACGACCGCGTCGAGGTCGAGGTCTGGGCGATTGAACGGGACGACGGCGTCCACATCCACTATACGGATGGCGCAAAGGGCGCGATCATCGAGCTTGGCTACGCCGACCAGGTCCGCGTCGCCATCGAGGAAGCGCCGACGGAAGAAACCACCTGACATTCTATTGTGATCCTGCTTGACCCTATCACCATCCTCCTGACGTCGACCCTGATGGCGGGAGCGATGAGCATCGTGCTGTTTTCCGCCTACCGCAGCTTTCCGCCCGAGGTGAAAGGCTTGGGTCCATGGGCGCTCGGCATGAGTTCGCTGACGCTGGCCGGCATCATACTGTGCGCGCAGCGCGTGCTGCCGGAAGCGCTGACGCTCTTCGCGGGCAACACCGCCATGATGGGCTGCGCGGGGTTGATGCTGGTCGGCACCCAGCGGTTCTACGGCCGCGCGCCCAGCTGGTGGTGGCTGGCGCTGGCCTGGGTCACGGGCATGGGCTGCCTGATCGGCTGGTATGTGATCACGCAGGATTACGCGCTGCGGGTGGCGGTGTTCTCGCTGCTGACGCTGTCGTTCTACCTGCCGCAACTGGCGCTGGTGGCGCGCCGCGGCGAACGCCACTTCTCCAGCTGGTTCTTCGGCGCGCTGCTGCTGGTGCAATCGCTGGTGCTGTTGCTGCGCGCGGTGGTGGCGATGAACGGCAACGTCGGCACCAGCAACGCCAGCAACGGCCCGGTGCAAAGCCTCTATCTGCTGACCGCCAATTTCATGACGCTGCTGATGGCGGTCGGCTTCATGGCCGTCGCCACGCGGCGCCTGCAAACGGTGATGGAGCACCGCTCCAATTCCGATCCGCTGACCGGGGTCTTGAACCGGCGCGGCTTCGCCGCCGCCTACGCCCGCGAAGTGGCGCTGATGCGGCGCCACGCCAAGCCGATGTCCCTGCTCAGCATCGACCTGGATTTTTTCAAGGCCATCAACGACCGGCACGGCCACGCCGTCGGCGACCGGGTGCTGGTGCACGCGGCGCGCACCACCGTGTCCGCCCTGCGGGAAATCGACCACGTGGCCCGCTTCGGCGGCGAGGAATTCATCGTGCTGCTGCCGCAGACCATGCCGGAACGCGCGCGCACCGTGGCGCAGCGCATCCAGTCGCTGCTGTGCGCGGTGCGCGACGCCGAGCTGCCCTCCTACACCGTCAGCATCGGCATCGCCTGCCAGTCGGCCCCGGACGAGCACATGGAGGCGTTGATGGCGCGCGCCGACGCCGCCCTGTACCGCGCCAAGGCCGCCGGACGCGACTGCTACGAAGTCGCTTGAGCGCAGCGGCCGCTCACGCCTGTGCCGCCGTGCATTGCAGCTGCGCGGCGCGCAGTTCGCGCAGCTTCGGCGGCTTGCTCAGCACCACGTCCACATTGACCGGCCGTCGTTGCGCTCGGGGATCAACTGGTCGGCCTGGGCGGTGTTGCTTGGCGAACTGGGGCGCGCCCGCCGTATTGCTCAGTCGCGCGCCGGGTCGTAGGACAGCACCGCCTTGTAACCATCGGGCGCGATCGAGGTGTCGAACGGGTAGGCGGCGAAATTCTGCTGGTCGACCATGCCGAGCTTCACCAATACCGTATGCGGCAACTCTTTGCCCCGGCCCTCGAGCACATTGACGGCGGCATTGATGACCACGCGCGCCTGGCTGACGCCTTTGGTATCGGCGGCGGCGGAGATGTCGCTGCTACGGATGAGCCGGGCGATCTCGCCGGTCAGGTCGTAGGCGACGACGCGGATCTTGCCGCTCAAGCCGGCCTGCCTGATCGGCCCCAGCGCGGCCGGCGCGCAGCCGGTGCAGCCGAGCACGTAATCGAGGCGGTCGCCATGCTTGGCCAGCAATTCCGTCGCCAGTTGCGCCTGGACCGCGTGGTCGCTGTCGCCATAGCGGATGTCGAGGATGTTGACCTGCAGGCGCGCCTCGGCCGCCGCGATCCGCGTGCCGTCGACCTCGCCCTTGACCCAGCCGGCGCCGAGCGGTCCGGGCAGCAAGGCGATATTGACCGATTTCAGGCCGCGTTGCTGCGCGTCGCGCGCCACCCAGCGGGTCGCCTCCGTGCCCATGCCGCGCAGCGACGTGGTGACTTTCAGGCGCAGGTCCTCGCTGCGGCTATCGTTGGCCAGCTCGAACACGGGAATGCCGGCGGCGCGCGCCTTGGCGATCGACGCGTTGTTGGCCGTCATGCCGATCGGCGAGAGCACGATGGCGTCATACCTGGCGGCGATGGCCTGGTCCATCAGGCGCAGCTGGCCCGCCAGGTCGTTATAGCCGTCGGCGGCCAGGATATCGACCGCGACGCCCAGCCTGCGCGCCTCGCTGATGACGCCGTAGTTGACGCCGGTCCAGTACGGATCCTTCAAATGGGGGAACAGAAAAGCGATGCGCCAATGCTTGCCGGCGTGGGCGGCCATCGCGAACTTGCCCGGCACGACGCGTCCGCTGGCGAGCGCGTCGTCGGCGGAACCGTTGAGCTGCAGCGGGCGAAACACCGACATCACCGGGATCGGCGCGAACTTGGCGACCGGCGGGACCTGCTGCGCGCACACGGCGCACGCGCCCAATAACAGCGCCCCCAGGCACGCCGATTTGAGCATATTCAGAACAACCATTGCGTAACTTTTCATCGATATTTACCACCGTCCGCGACGGCATGTGCGGTGCGCCAACAAATTGCCCGAATCTATCATACCAGCGTTGCCGGCATCCACGGCGGGAACAGCGCTACTCAAGCATGGCGCCTTGGGCCGCCGCGATACGCGCCGCGCCGCTGGCGCGACATGGGCCGGACGCAGAACGTCCGGCGCAGGCTGGCGATGGTCGCCTTCGCCACGTTGGTGAGCGTATGGTTGGGAGCGCCGCCCTGCAGCGCGCCGAGCATCTTGTCCTTCCAGCCCCGCGCCGCCGCGCAAAGCAAGGGGGTCAGGCATTTGCCGGAATAGAAGGCCTTGGCCACGAGCGCGGAAAAATCCGGCAGGATCGATTGATGGCCGCACTGGGGGCAAGCGAAATACCAGCGTTCGCGCACTTGTTCCGGCATGACGAACAGGCGGTTGAGGCGATGGCCGCAGCGTTTGCAAATGCACTTGTACATGGGAGCCTTGGCTACCCGGGCGGCGCCGCCGCGACCGGCGCGGGCGGGACCTCCGGAGTGGAAATTGGTGCTGGTATGTTTCCCGACCGCCAGCGCCGGTAGAGCCGCCTTAATTGGAGTGCTAAGGTCCTGCGTGTAACAGAGTCAAAGCATAGCAGCCGCATGTGACGGGCGTTTGACATGCGCTGCGATCCTGTTGTCGGATTCAATAGTTGTCGGTCTGGCAGTTACCGCATCTTCGTGGCATAATACCGGGCTGCGTGGGCTCCGATGGTGAAATTGGTAGACACTGGAGACTTAAAATCTCCCGCCGCAAGGCGTGCCGGTTCGATTCCGGCTCGGAGCACCAGCAGGCATGCGGGTTTCAGAGCGCGCATGAAATTCGAGCAGTTCCGCAAAAAGCACTCCGTTCCGCAAAATCTCTTTTGGCGCAATGCCGTCACGATCATCTCAGCGCGCCGTTCTTGCGCTGCGGCCGATCATCCTCGAGCTCCTCGATGTGAAACTCGCGCAGCCAGCCCCAACGGGATCATGCCGCCTGCGAGTTGCTACAGGCACCCCGCAACAATCGCCTCCAGCTCGCCCTCGTACTTGCGCCCACGCGGCCAGTCCCGCGCCAGCGCCAGCTTATCGAACTCGAATTCCGGCGCGCCGGCGCCGCCTTTTCATTTAATACCCTTCAGCAGCTGGTTGATGGCGCACATGGCCTGGGTCCCGCACGGCGTCGACGCGGCGCAGGTTCTCGATAGTCGCCGGCGGTGGCCGGTTGTCGATGCGGCGGCACGCCGCGAGCTGCGAGGCCACCACCGCCTCGACTCAAGGCCCCCAGGCCGATGGCGGCCGCGCTCGCAGCAGCGACAACGGTCTCCGCAGCGCATTGCGCGCATCAGCAGCGGCCGCGGTGGCGTAGTTCTCAGCGTTCGGCAGACCGGCGCCAGTTTCAAAAATCAGCATGAAATTTCGTGTTGCACCTACGTCGGATCACATCTTTAGGCGATGTTTTTTAAATTGTCGTGGCGTACAATAATTCGATGTTTTTTTGATATTTACTTAGTCAAATTACCTCCCTGCCTCCTTCCTCGAAAGCCATTTATGAAAATCAAATTATTTGCGGTCGGAGCGACTATTGCGCTAAGCGCACTCACCGCCAACGCCGAGGCGGCGACTTGGACGGTCACAACGACGGGTTTGATTGATCAAGGCTCAGACTCAACCGGCGTATTCGGTGTCGTCGGGCAGGACTTGGCCGGATTTGCTTTCACCCAATCGATCACAGTCAGCGTCGACCAGGCTGCTTGGGAAAACCGGTATAACTGGCCTTCCTTCAGGCTGCAAAGTCTCTTCGGTTCAGGTCCCGCGTTCACCGATACCGTAACGATTAACGGGCAAAGCGTAACTTTCAGTGCCCTCACTGCATTTGACGGGTTGCAGACGGTCGCCGGAGGCTCGGATATGGTGGCCGACGAGATTACCAGCTACCAATACGGTCAGACTGCAACCGGCGCAATGCTTCGAGGTAATATCTCGGTGTGGAGCGCAACTCGATTCGTGCCGGATTACTCGTTCGACCAAATCATCACCAGCGATATAAGTAGCCCAGCATTTGCCGCGTATTCGGATTTCGGGATTTCAGGGGCACAAACCGCAACGTTTTACAGTCATCGGCTAACTTCTCTCTCAGTTAATGTCACCGCCGTACCTGAACCAGCAACCTACGCCATGCTGCTGGCCGGCCTGGGCCTGACGGGCGTCGTCGCACGCCGCCGGCGCAGAGGTCAAAGGTCAAAGGTGGCGCCGGCTTCGGTGGTGATGGTCATGACTAGCGGAGCACGGCAAGCGTTCCTGATTTAAGCGTTACAGTCCACTAGTTGCCGATGGCCAGCAGCGCCGCATCAACCAGAGGCACGGCAGCGACTCATATGTCGCATCGTTCATGTGTACAAGATCGGCACTTTTCACCCCGATTCCCGTCGGAGAAGTTTGGCTCGTCACCACGCCGATCCCGTTCGCCCAGCCCGCGAATACTGCCGTTTTCAAGCCGCCTCTGCGGTCATCCTCAACATTGATTCGCCGCCGCCGTCACCCCTCTCAACCGTAAGGCGTGTACTGGAAGCCGTTGCCGATGATTTTCGCCACCGCATCGATGTTCTCGTTGCTTTCGCCGAAAAACGCCAGCACCTGCGCGCGGCTAGTGTCATGCCCCAGCTGGGCCAGCCAGTAGCTGCTGCCGCCGGCGTCCGGTGCGCGGTGCAGCACGTTTTTGTACAGCAGGTTGACAAAGTCGGCGTCGCTGGTGGTGGCGCCGTACAGATTGAGAAATTCCTGGCTGTGGACGAAACTGTCTGCCACCGAGGTGAGCGAGGCGCCGTGGTCCATGGCGGAGATCCAGTAGCCCAGGCCTTTGCTGTCCGGCGTGCGGTTGAACGCGGCCTGGTAAAGCCGGTACGCCTGGCCGCCGACACCGTCGGTGTCGAGCGCGATTGCGCCGCTGGAAAACAGCAGGCGCTCCACGCCGATCAAGGTATCGCTGCCCCCTTGCGAATAGTCGCGCACGCTGTAGCTGCCATCCGCATTGTGGGTGACCGCAACGTTGTAATTGGATGTACTGCTCATATAAACGGTATCCAGGCCGGCGCCGCCATCGAGCATGAGCCCGCTGCCGCTACCCAGCATGAAGTCGTCGCCTGACGTGCCCGCTGTCACCGGCGCCGCCACGGTGAACTTGTAGCTCAGCGCGCCGGCCAGCTTGTTGCCCGCCAAATCCAGCACGCTGCCCTCAGGCAGCGTCAGCGTGTAGGTGACGCCGGGCTTGAGATTGAGACGCGGATCGATCACCAGTGTATTGCCGACCGCGCTCACCAGAGGATTGTAGTTCGGCGGGATCACCGCCACGCCGTTGTTGTCGGTCAGGGTAGGATTCCCGTCAACCATGACCAGCTCATCGAACGTCAGCACCAGCGTGGGCTTCACCGGCGAGATGCCGACTGCGCCATCCGGCACGCTGGCCGAGAGCAAATGCGGCGCAGCCAGGTCGCCATTGGTCACCGTGACCACTACGCTATAGCTGCCCGTATTGCTGCCGGTGCCGTGCACATCCAGATAGTAGTCGCCCGTTGCGCGCGCGATAAAATACATGCGGGGCTCGCTGCCTACGGAAACATCGGTGTAGGCCACGCTCAGGCCGTTGCCGTTATACAGCGTCATGCCGGAGGCGGAGGTATCCAGCGTGCCGCCACCGCTGGGCGCGCCCTGCAGGTCCATCACATACGTCCGGCCGGCCTCTAGGTGCACCTTGACCCAGTCCCTGTCATCGACCACGCCAATGTTTCCCTGCAGCGGCTTGCCGGGCGCCGCCACAGCGGTGGTCGATTTGTTGGCTGAAAAATCGTCCTTGCCCTGCGAAACCACCGACAGCACATAGGAACCGGGCGTGCCATACGTCGAGGTGGCGACCTTGACATAATAATCGCCGCCCTTGCTCGCCTCGAACAGGCGGGTGAGCTGTCCTGAGCTGCCATAGAGGGAGCGTGTGGCGATGAATTCGTTGCTCCCGGTCGATACGTCCAGCATGACATAGGAACCGACATCGAGGCCGCCGACGGCGCCCGGCGTCAGCTGCAGCTGATAGGTGACGCCGGCCTCGGCCGTAAATTTGAACACGTCGGCATCGCCGATCAGCTGCAGCCTGCCATTGACCGCAGTGGCGGCGGTGATCGCCGTCGCATGGGCGGCGTCATTGCCATGGTCGTCCGCCTCGCCCGGCTGCGCCTTGACCGTGTAAGTGCCAACGCCCGTCGACGCCACTTCGAGATAGTAGATACCCTTGGCGGCCGGCACGTAAGGCAGAATGTTCGAGGTGGCGGCGTAGCCGGCGACGCTGGTTGCCAGCACCGCGCCGCTGGCGTCCAGCAGGCGCATCGTGGCCCCGGACGAATAGTTGCCCAAGGTGCCGCCCGCTTCCCTGGCGCCGTCAACGGAAAACCAGTAATAACCACCCGCGTCGAGCGCGACCGCGTACCAGTCGGCGTCGCCGCCGCCGGCCTCGATTTCACCCAGCGCCGACGCGCCGACCGTCAGCCGCCCGCTGGTGCCGGTATTGGCGCTGAAGTCATCGACCGCTGCGCTGACCGTCAGCGAATAAGCCTGCGTGGCGGCGCTGTTGCCGGTTTGGGACAGGTAGAAGGTCCCCGACTGGGTCGGCGTGAAGGTAAAGAACTTCTGCATCAGGTACGCACTCTGACTGATGACATTACCGCCGCTGTCGGTCATGCGGAAGCCATAGTTGTAGGCGGTGCTGTCGAGAGTCGGCTCAATGCGGTACGTCACCCCGGCCGTCAGATTGACCTTGAACATGTCGATATCGTCCGGCGCCTGGATCTTGCCTGCGACCTTCGCCCCCAGCGTCAGCGCGGCCGCGGTGCCCATGGTGCCGCCGAAATCGTCGGCCTCGGGCGCCGACGCCTTGAGCGTGTAGGCGGTGCCGGTGGCGTCGTTGGAATATCCGCCTGCGACGTTGAGCCAATAGGTACCCGTGCCGGTGGCCAGCACGCGCAGCGTCAGCGTACCGTTGGAAAAACTGCTGGTGCTGGCGACGGCGCCGCCGGCGCCGTCGGTGATGCCCAGGGTCAGCATCAGCGCATCGCTCGGCTTGGCGGACAAGGACACCGTATAGAACTGGCCCGCCTGCACGGCAAGTTGGAAGCGGTCGACGTCATTGCGATACTCCAGCGTTCCGCTGGCCTGGCCGCCGGCGACCAGGCTGCCCGGATGGGCATTGTCGGCCGAATAGTCGTCCGACACGACATTCATGCTGACGGCGTATTTACCGAGTTCACCGCCCCCCCTCACGGCGACGAAGTAATCGCCGCCGAGGCCGGCCACGAACCCCGCCTGTGCCTGCAGCGCTGTGACCGGCCTGCCGGCGCTGTCGTAGATATCGAAGGACGACGGCGTGACCAGACCGTCGCCGCTGGCGGCGACAAAGGTGGTAATCTGGCCGGCGTCGGCGTGAAAGCGGAACCAGTCGACGTCGTCGGTCCGCTCGAAGACCCCTGATCCTGCCTTTCCCGCCGTGATCACGCCAGTGGTGGAAGTGCCTGCCGCGTAATCGTCGGCGACGGGCATGTTGAGCTTGATCCGGTAGCCGCCCATGAAATAGCCCGATCCCGCCGCGACATAGTAAGTGCCGGATACGCTCGCCGTGTACTGCATGACAGGCCCGTGGCCTTCGCGGGCGCTGCCGTAACCCACGGAGCCCTGGGATCCGTAAAGAGCCAGACTCGAACTCAAATAATTGCTCAATGGTTTGGCGCCATCCCCTTCCAGTGTGAACAGGTAGGTAACGCCGGCCGAAAGCGCCACCTTGAACCAGTCGCTGTCGGGGATGGCTTCAAAATTGCCAGTACTGCTGCCGCCAACGGCGATCAATCCTGTGGTATTCGAGTCGTTGCTGTAGTCATCGGCCATGGCGCGTCAGAGAGGAAGTGGGAACTTTGTAATATTACCAAAAGGCAATTGACAAAAACTATTCAATTCTCACTTTATCCATAAAAATCGCCGCTCATTTCCGATCGCGCGCGACCGGCGGCAGGCGGTGCTTGGGCTGGCCGATCTTCTGCGAACGGTAGATGCCGCAGTGGCCGGAAAACAGATAGGCCGCGACGCAGGCCAGCGCGGCATGCGGCCCGATCTGCGGCCCGAACAGCTCGATCGCCATGATGGTCGACGCCAGCGGCGTGTTGGCGGCGCCGGCAAACACCGCGACGAAGCCTATCCCCGCCAGCATGGCGAACGGCAGCTGCAGCAGCGGCGCCAGCGCGTTGCCCAGCGTGGCGCCGATGTAGAACAGCGGCGTGACCTCGCCGCCTTTGAAGCCGCTGCCCAGCGACGCCACCGTGAACACGAACTTGCCGAGGAAATCCCACGGCGCCACCGGCTGCGCGAACGCTTCGACGATCACCGGTATGCCCAGGCCGATGTAGCGCGTGCCCAGCCACCACACCGCCAGCGCGAGCGCCACGCCGCCGAGCATCGGGCGTAATGGCGCATACGGTATATATCGTTTCATGAAGCCCGACGCGGCGTGCGTGGACCTGGCGAAGGCCATGCCCACCAGTCCGAACAGCACGCCGGCGGCCAGCACGGCGGCCACGCTCCACACCGTGATCGGCGCGACGGCGCCGACGGCGTAGTGCGTGTGGTGCACGCCCCAGGCCATGCCCACCTGGTCGGCGGCGATGGCGGCGACCATGCAGGGGAAGATGGCGTCGTAGCGCAGGCGGCCGATGGCCAGCACTTCCAGCCCGAAGATGGCGCCCGCCAGCGGCGTGCCGAACACCGACGCGAAGCCGGCGCTGATGCCGGCCATCAGCAGGATGCGGCGCTCGGCGTGGCGCAGGCGGAACACATGCGTAAGCTGGTCGGCCAGCGTGCCGCCCATCTGCACCGCCGTGCCTTCGCGTCCGACCGAGGCGCCGAACAGGTGCGAGACCACGGTGCCGACCAGGACCAGCGGCGCCATGCGCAGCGGGACGACGTTCTTGGGATCGTGGATTTCGTCGATCAGCAGGTTGTTGCCCGCTTCGACGGCGCTGCCGATTTTCAGGTACATCCAGCCGACCGCGAAGCCGGCCAGCGGCAGCGACCAAATGATCCAGCGGTGCGCTTCGCGCCAGTTGGTGGCGTAGTCCAGCGCGAACAAGAACAAAGCCGACGCGCTGCCGGCCAGCGCCGCGATCACGCAGGCGATGAAGGTCCATTTGCCGACGTACGGCAGCATGGCGATCGGTTCGGGATAGCGGGTTGGCGTCATAGAGCTTTGCATCGTAGCAAAGAAGCATCCCACGGGCAACCGATCTGCTGAGATGGATCAAATCGCCCGCAGTTGGGTCTAACACCTTATGCGCCCGACATTGCCGCCGGCTGCAACCAAGAGGACGATCATCATGGAAGAACGCCTGTCGTTACTGGAAGCCGAGTCCGCCAACACCGTCGCCAGACTCCGCGCAATGGAGGTCAAAATGAATGATCGATTTCAACTGATCGAAGAACAACTGGTCGAACTGCGCCGCAGCAAAGTGGGTAACGAACTGCGCGACGAAATGAATCGCCGTTTCGTCGAACAGAAGGAACTCATGGAGGCGCGCTTTGCGCTGGTGAACCAACACTTTGTGCAAGTCGATCAGCGGTTTGACCGCGTCGACGCCGGCTTCGCAGAGGAGCGGCGGCGCCATGACCTGACGGACAAGCGCCTGGACCGAATCGAAATAGAAATCCGGGCAAACAGCCGCGACATGCGCTTTTTCACGCACGCCGTGGTCGCAGGCCAGATCGGCATCGCGCTGGCGATACTGGTCATGGCCTCCAAAAGCTACTTCCACTAGTGCTGGTGGTGCATATCGCCGTCGCGCTTGATGTTCATGGCTTCATCCGGTTTGGGCGGCGGTGCGCCGGGCGCGCGCGGGGCCGGCGGCAGTTCGCCGGCCCATTCGCGCGCCACCGTGCCTTTCGGGTGCCGATACCAGCCCGGATCCTTGTAGTCGTTGCGCGCCAGCCCTTCGCGCACCTTCACCGTGGTGAACATGCCGCCCATGTCGATGCCGCCGAACGGACCGTCGCCCGTCATCATCGGCAGCGTATTCTCCGGCAGCGGCATCTTCATCTCCCCCATCGACCCGCCCTTGTCGCCCATGACCATGTAACCCGGCACCAGGTTGTTGATCTTCTGCGCCACGCCGGCGTGGTCGACGCCGATCATGGTCGGCACCTGGTGCCCCATCGCGTTCATCGTGTGATGCGATTTGTGACAGTGAAAAGCCCAGTCGCCCGGCTCGTCGGCGATGAACTCGATGGCGCGCATCTGGCCGACCGCGATATCGGTGGTCACCTCCGGCCAGCGCGCCGACGGCCGCACCCAGCCGCCATCGGTACCGGTGACCTCAAAGCTGTGGCCGTGCAGGTGGATCGGATGATTGGTCATCGTCAGGTTGCCGGCGCGGATGCGCACCCTGTCGTTGCGCCGCACCACCATCGGATCGACGCCCGGGAAGGCGCGGCTGTTGAAGGTCCACAGGTTAAAGTCGGTCATGGTATTGATCTTCGGCGTGTACGAGCCGGGATCGATGTCGTAGGCGTTGAGCAGAAAGACGAAGTCCCGGTCCACCGCGTGCAGCGCCGGATCCTTGGGATGCGTGATCCAGAAACCCATCATCCCCATCGCCATCTGCGCCATCTCGTCGGCGTGCGGGTGGTACATGAAGGTGCCGGCGTTTTTGGCGACGAATTCGTAGACGAAGGTCTTGCCAGGCTCGATGCCGGGCTGGGTCAGGCCGGTGACGCCGTCCATGCCGTTCGGCAGGCGCTGGCCGTGCCAGTGCACGCTGGTGTGCTCGGGCAGCTTGTTGGTGACGAAGATGCGCACCCGGTCGCCCTCCACCACCTCGATGGTCGGTCCCGGACTCTGGCCGTTGTAGCCCCAAAGGTTGGCCGTCATGCCGGGCGCGATCTCGCGAACCACCGGCTCCGCCACCAGGTGGAACTCCTTGACGCCGTCCTTCATCCGCCACGGCAGCGTCCAGCCGTTGAGCGTGACGACCGGATTGTACGGCCGGCCGTTCGGCGGCGACAGCGGCGGCTGCGTGGCGGCCGACGATTGCACCGGCGCCTCCGGCAGCGAGGCCGCGCCGGCCTTGGTGACCATGCCGGCGCCGATCAGGGCCGCGCCGGTTAAGAACGATCTGCGGTTGGTCATGGCGTTACTCCCTTGTTGGTTGGCAGGCGGCCGCCCAGCGCGGCCTCCAGATTGGCTTGCGCGCTCCAGTAGTCTTTCAGCGCGACGATATAGCCGCTGACGGCGGCGGCCTGTTCGCGCGCATCGGCCAGCAGCTCGAAGACGCTCATCAGCATGCCGTTATAGCGCAGCAGGGTTTGATCCGAGATCTGCTTCCGCAGCGGCAGCACCTGGTCGCGGTAGTGGCGCGCCAGGTCGTAGGAAGCGCGATAGTCGGCGTAGCTTTCGCGCGCTTCGCTGCGGGCGTTGACGGCCGCTTGTGCCAGCAGGTTCACCGACTGCATATAGGTCGCCTCGGCCCGCGCCACGCGCGTCGAGCCCCAGTCGAACAGCGGTATCTCCAGGGTCAGCTCATAGCCGCGCGTCCTGGTTCCGCCATCGCTGTCGCGCACCGCGCCCAGGTCCAGCACATTGATGAAGCGCGTGGTCTTGCTCAGGCCCAGCGTCGATGCCGTATGTTCGGTATCCAGCCTGGCGGCCTGGATGTCGAGCCGCTCGCTGACGGCGGTCTGCTCGACATCGGCCAGCTCGCGCGGCGCTTCCGGCAGATCGGGCAGGTGGTCCGGCAAGGTGAACTGCGCTCCCTGAAGGCCCATCAGCCGCGTGAGCTTTTCGCGCGCGGCGACGGCGGCCTTGCGCGCATGGACTTCATCGGCCACGGTCTGCGCGTGGTAGGCCTGCTCGCGCGCCATGTCCATCGCGCTCCAGTTGCCGGCCTTGCGCATGCGCTCCGCCAGTTCGGCGCTCGCTTGCGCCGATGCCTCCACCTGCTTCGCGTAGTCGGCGATCTGGGTCGCGGCCACGGCTTCCACCCAGGCGCGGCGCGTGTCGGCGGCGACCTTCAGGGCCTCGTTCGACACCAGCAGCTTGGTCTGCTCGAAGCGGCGGCCTTCGATGCGGCCGGCCATCGGCGCGGTGATCAGGCCAAGCAGATTGAAGGTCAGCGTGCGTTCGATTCCGATTTCGCCGCCGCCATGGCTGCGTTTGAAATCGAGCACCGGGTTTTGCAGGCGACCCGCTTGCACCAGGTCCGCCTCGGCGATGCCGAGCGACCAGTAGCTCGCCTGCAGGCCGCGATTATTGAGCAGCGCGATCTGCACCGCGTCGTCGGCGTTCAAAGGCTGTGCCAGTTTTTTATCGATGACGGCGGCCAGCGCGCGCGCATCGTCCTCATTGCGCGGCAGGCGGCCGGCGACGCTGGCGCTCATGCCGGTACGCCGTTCGCTGACGCCGGCGGCGGCGCCGAAGCCGCCATCGCCGGACAGCGACGCGCAGCCGCCAAGCAGCAGCGCCATGCCGGCGCCCGCCGCGAGTTTATGCAGACAAATCATGTCTCACACCTCAAGTTACGTTGAATCGGAAAGGGATGCGCAGCCCGTGGACGGAGCTGTCGCGGGATCAGGCGTGTTGGCCTTGAGGGGGACGTTCGGGGTGGGCCAGGTCGACCGCGGGGAGGTAATCGGAGTAGAACGGTACGCTGACGGAGACCAGCGGCAGCACGGGCAGGCCAGCCATCGCCGCCAGCGCGGGAGCGGCAGCCGCGCAGCAGGCGGTGCCGCCGCACTTCATGGCGCTGTGCGCGGATTTCCCGGCATGGTCCTTGTGCGCCTGCGCCGCCATCATCGCCGCGTGGTCGTGCGGGCCGGACGGCATGGCTGCATGCGTGGACGATCCCGTCGTCGCCGGCGCGACGCACAGCAGCATTGTGGCCGAGGCATATCCCTGGTAAGGGAGCGCCAGCAGCATCAGCCAAACGATGAGGGATCTGAGCAGGACAGTCATGGGGGCTATGTTAGCACAAGCCGCCAGGGCCGCGCATGGGCCAACCTCAGGCCAGCCGCACCAGCGGATTGGCGATGATGTTGTCGATCTGGCGGATCGCCTCGTCGCAGGCGGCGGCGATGGCCTCGTCCTCGGTGTCGCGCACGAACTGCATGGTCGCGCCCTCGAACACTTCGAGGCCGTCGGCGCCGGCGCGCTCGATGTCACAACTGGCGGTCCACTTGCGGTCGGTGGTCGGCAGAGCGGTCGGGACGATCTCCCAGCCCTTGTAGTGAATCTTGTCCATGATTGACTCCTCAATAAGTAATCAGACTATCACGAAGAGATGGGCGGACCGCGCACGACTGCCCTGCCGAAACATCAGTCCTGCTTGGCGACGCGGCCGATATTCTCATCCATATTGGCCAGGTACCAGGTCAGCGACGTCATGACCGCGACATGGCGTTTCAGTTCCAGCGGGCTGACCTTGTCCAGCGTGTCGGCCGGCGTGTGGTGATAGCTGAAGTAAGTGGTCGAATCGACCAGCGGCTCGAACACCGGCACGCCGGCGCGCTCGAGCGGGCCGGTATCGGCCGCGCCGGCGATGTCGCGACGCTCGAAGATGCCGGCGCCGATCGGATCGAGCGCCGTTTTCAGCGGCGCGAAGTACTTGACCATCTGCGGCGTCACGCTGCCGATGAAACCGAACGGACGGCCGCCGCCGCTGTCCGACTCGATCGCGGCAAAGTGTTTATCCAGTTTGTCCTTGTTGGCGTCGAAGTAGGCCCTGCCGCCGCGGGTGCCGTTCTCCTCGTTCATCCAGGCGATGACGCGGATGGTGCGGCGCGGTTTCAGGTTGAGCTTTTTCAGCGTTTCGATCACGCCCATCGCGCCGGCCACGCCGGTGCCGTCGTCGTTGGCGCCGGTGGCCAGGTCCCACGAATCGAGGTGGCCGGAGACGATCACCACTTCATCGGCCTTGTCGCTGCCCGGCCAGTCGGCGATGACGTTGAAGCTGTCCGCTTCCGGCAGGTTTTGCGGGGTCAGGGTCAGGTGCATCTTGACCGGGCCGCGCGCCGACAGGCGGGTCATCAGCATCGCGTCTTCGGCGGTGACGGCGGCGGCGGGAATGCGCGCGCCATCGACCACGCCGGTGGCGCCGGTGTGCGGGATGCGGAAGTTGGCGCCGCCGACCGAGCGCACCAGCGCTGCGGCCGCGCCCATGTCTGCCGCCAGTTTCGGACCGGCGAAGCGGAACATCGAACCGCGACCGTAGGCCGGGCCGGCGTGGCCGCGATCGGCCATCTCCTGGTCGAAGGCGACGTCGAACATCACGATGCTGCCTTTGACCTTGGCGCCCAGCGCCTTCAACTCATCGAAGCTGCGTACCACCAGCACCGGCGCGGTCAGGCCGGCGGCGGGCGTCGCGCCCGAGCCGCCCAACGCCGTCAGCACGATTTTCTGCGAGATGCCGGCAGGACGGCCGCTGTAGTCGACCAGTTCCGCCGTCTCCGCGCCGCGCACCCAGTGCGGTACCTTGACCGGCTGCAGCGTGACCTTGGCGCCCAGCTTGCGCATGGCGTCGGCCACCTGTTCGACCGCCGCCGCCGCGCCGGCGGAGCCGGACAGGCGCGGGCCCACCAGGTCCGTCAGGTCGGCCAGGCGCTCATAGGCCCAGTCGTTCGACATCGCGCTGTCGCGGATCTGCGCCAGCGTGGCAGGATCGTTGGCCGGCGCGGCGATGGCGCCGGCGGCGAGCAGACAGCTGGCCATCAGGGTCAGGGACAGTGGATGTTTGAAGACGAATTTCATGCGGTTCCTGTTTAAAAAGATAAGTGGGTAGCAAGAGCGAAGGCTACGATAACCTATCGTGATGAACTTGTCATCCATGTTGATTTACTATAGTGTGAAACTTCATCTGCCTGAAGAAAGCGCCCCATGCTCAAGGGTCAACTCTGCACCGTGCGTCACCTGCTCACCTCGGACCTGAACACCTTCATCGCGCTGGCCAACGACCTGCCGTCGCGCGGCGACTATTTTTCGACCCAATTCAAGTCGCCGGAGACGATGCGCAGGGAATTCATGCAGAACAGCTTCGTCACCGACGACAGCGAACTGTTTGTGATCGAGGACGGCCTGCACCACATCGTCGGCGTGATCACCCACTTCAAGAGCCGCACGCCGGTGACGCGCGAAATCGGCTACCGCCTGTTCGACCCCAAGCTGTCGGGGCGCGGCTATGTGACGGAGGCCTGCCGCCTGCTGGTCGATTACCTGTTCAATGTGCACCAGTACCATCGGCTGGAGCTGCTGTCGGCGCCGGAAAACGTGGCCTCGGTGCGGGTGGCGCAAAAATGCGGTTTCCGGGCCGAAGGAACGATGCGCCAGGCCTTCTTCATCAACGGGCGGTATCAGGACGTGGAGGTTTTCAGCCTGCTGCGGCCCGAATGGGAGGCGCGGCGCCGCTAATTGTTACAAGCCATTACCGTGGCGGTCCCTTTGTAAGCATGTGTATAAGACGTGGCGCTATTCTTCTGGTGATTTATAGTGACATCACTGGCTAACGAATCATTCCGATCCGGGCCGCAGCAAGGGGAACTACCATGTTGAGCAAAAAATTTATGGGTGTGGCGTTACTGGCCGTAGCAGCGGTATCGTCGCCGGTCTTCGCCAGCGACCGTGATTTCAACACGGTGGCCGGCGCTGTGGTCGGCGCGGCCATCGGCAACAGTGCCGGCGGCCGGGATGGCGCCATCGTGGGCGGCCTGGTTGGCGCGGCGGTCGGCAACAACATCAATACCGGCGACCGTTATCATCGCGGCGGCGGTCGCGGCTACGTGGAAACGCGCGTCTACACGCAACCTGCCCCGGTCTACTACGAGTCGGCCCCGGTGTACTACGAGCCGGCGCCACGCTACTACGCCCCGCCTCCGCGCGTGGTCTACGTTGAACCGCGTCCGTACTACCGCGAATACTATCGCGGCGGCTGGGATCGCGGCGGCCATGGCCACCATGGTCACCACGGCCGCTGAGCCGGCAACAGCAAAAAAGCCCTTCGGGGCTTTTTTTTCGTCCGCCCCCCGCTAGCCCAGCCTGACGGGGGAAATCATGACGACAGCAGACGCAATCATCGCTTTGGAACTGGGGCACTACCGGCTGCGCGAGCGGATCGGCGGATCGGCCTACGGCATCATCTGGCGCGCCAGCGGGCCGCACGGCACGCGCGACGTGGCCATCAAGCTCATCAACCAGGAGCAGATGGCGCGCGCGCTGCCGGCCCAGCGCACCCGATGGACGGAAAGCGCCGATAACGAAATCGCCTTCCTGCAGTCGCTGGAACCGTGGGACGAGCGCCATATCGTGCGCCTGCTCGACAGCGGCTGGCACGAGGGCCTGCCGGTGCTGGCGCTGGAGCTGATGGGTGCCGATCTGGGCAAGCACATGGCCGCCCTCAAGGGACGCGGCGAGGATGTGCCTTTGCCGCAGGCGCTGGGGTGGATCGCGCAGATCAACCAGGCCCTGGCCAAGGTGCATCAATACGGCTGGCGTTATCTGGACCTCAAGCCGGCCAACGTGCTGCTGGACCCGCACCTCAACACCGTCAAGCTGGCCGATTTCGGCACCAACCGCCATCTGGGCAGCCTTCAGGCGCATTCGTACGCCGGCACGGCCAACTGGCAGGCCCCGGAGCAGTTCTTCCCGGCCGACGGCGGCGGTTACGCGACCGGCGCGCGCAGCGACTATTTCTCGCTTGGCGCGATGTTCTACTTCCTCGTCACCGGCGGCCTGCCGCTGCGCTTTTGCAGCGATTGCGGCCTGGCCTACCGCGAACATCATGTGGCCGGCGCCGACCTGCTGCGCCGGATACACGGCGGCGCGATTCCCGCCGCGCTGCATCCGGGAGAGGAAGCCCGCTTTGCTGCGGCGATTCCGTCCGCGATGCGCGACGCCGCGCTGGAGCTGCTGCGCGCGCTGCTGCACATCGATCCCGCACAGCGTCCGCGCCATGCGATCCAGATCAGCCGCATGCTCAACGCGATCCAGGGCGTCAGGCAGGAACGCGGTGTGCTGAACGCCGCCGATCCCATCCACGGCATGCGCCGTCCAACCGCCGCCAACGGCTGGCGCGGCATCCAGGGGGCATGATGGGGATTTCCTTTGCACGCGACGCGACGCACCGGCTGCCTCGCAATCTCCCCAGGACCGATCGGCTGCACGGCCGCGCGCTCAGCCTTCTCGGTCCGCTGCTGGCCGGCGCCGCGCATTCGGCGGCCCGCGCCGCCGCGCGCAACCTCGGTCTGGCGATCACCCTCGCCTTGCTGGCCGCGCTGTGCGGCTTGCAGGCGCTGGCCCTGCTGCGCGCGCCGGCCGCCTGGCTGCCTGCCGCCGTCACCGTGCAGCTCAGCGCCGGAGAGCACATCACGCTGGGCCAGCGCGAGCTGGGCGCGCCGCAAGCCGACCGCAATCACCTGTCGCTGCGCCGCGACGCGCAAGGCGGCTGGATGCTGCGCAACCTCAGCGCCACCAAGCAGGTCGTGTTGTCGCGCGGCTCTGCCGAGCAGCGCCTGGGCAGCCTGCCTTTGCAGGATCAGCAACGCTTCCAGATCGACGGCGCGCTGTTCGAAGTACGCTCCGCCGACGCCCGCGGCGCCACCTTCAGCCGCGACGGCCACGAATGGCGCTACGACGGCGCGGTGCTGTACCGCGACGGCCAGGCCCAGGCCAACTGCCCTGACTCGCACCTGTCGAACAAAGCGCTGTCCCTGTGGAACCGCGCCATGCCGCTGGCACTGACGATCGCGCGTCCGCTGTCCTTCGGCGGCAATCTGTATTGCGATAACCGCCTCGGCCTGGCCCAGGTGACGCCGGGCGCCGCGCAACTGGCGCGCATCGACGGCCGGATGCAGCTCACGGCTGGCAGCCCGGATGGCGACCGCGCCGCAGTGCTGGCGAGCGGCGCCAACGCGCAGACGGATTTGCGCAAGCAGGAAGCCTCCCTGGCCGGCGTCACCTCGATCCAGATCGGCCGCACCCGCTTCCAGCTCGCCGCCAACGCCGACCAGCTGACGCTCAATCCCAGCCGCCACGTCAAGCTGTTCAACGAACCGGAGCTGAAGCTGCCGCAACAAGTCAGCTGGCAGTGGCAGCGGCGCGACCTGTGGCAGGCAGGCCACGCCAACGCGATCTGGATCGGCATCGCGATCTGTCTCGCCGCCGTCGCCATCACCCGCGTCTCCAGGGCCGGCGCGCTGCTCGCCGCGGCCAGCCTGCTGGCGACCGGCGTCGTCGCGCTGATCGCGCAGCGCGCCGGCCATCCGCCCGGCGCCGCCTGCTCGCTGCTGCTCGGCGCCAGCGCGCTGCTGCTGTGGCTTGCCCTACCCGGCCGCCTGACATTGCTGACCGCGTCCGCCGTGGTCCTGCTGGCCGCCGGCTTGCTCAGCCAACTGGAACTGGGCCTCGGCGCGCCCGAATCGTCATGGCTGCGCTACTACCAGAAAAGCGCCGCCCTACTGGCCATCGGCGCGGGCCTCGGCGGCCTGCTGCGCCTGTGGGCGCAACGACAAGCGGCGCAAGGCGCCCCGCTGCGCCAGCGCAGCATCGAATGGCTGCTCGCGCTGTTCGCCGCCGTCTCGCTGGCAGCGCTGGCCGCCCAGGTGCTGTGGGGCGACGAAACCGGCGTAATCGACCTGCAGCCGGTGGAACTGGCCAAGCTGGCCCTCACCGCCCTCACCGCGCACTGCCTGGCGCTGCGTTTCGGTTGGTTCAGTGGACCGCGAAGCGGCCCGCAGCGCGGCCCTGGCCTGGCCGAACACGGCGCGCGCTGGCTGCAGCTGATCGCTCCCGCGCTGTTGTTCCTCGCCCTGCTAGGCCTGTCGCTGGTGCAGGTGGACGATTTCTCGCCGCTGATCCTGCTGCTGGTCTGGAGCACCGGCATGGCCTTCGCCTACGCCCTGGCCGCCGGCAACCGCCTGCTGGCGGCGGCGCTGATCGGCGGCGCGCTGCTGGCCATGGGCGCCGTGGCCTACCTGCGCATGGTCGGCAGCGACGATCTGATACGCTGGGGCTTCTACGCCGACCGTTTCCTGGTCTGGCTCAACCCCGCCGAGCACCCGCACACCGGCCAGCAACTGCTGCTCGGCGCGCGCGCCATCAGCGACGGCGGCTGGCTCGGCGCCGACCACTGGCTCGGCCTGCGTTCGCTGGGCCAGGCCGCCGGCGGCGTGATGCAGATCCCCGCCGTGCAGGACGATTTCGCCGCGTCCTTCTTCCTCAACCGCCACGGCCTGGCCGGCGGCCTGCTGCTGTGGCTTGCGCAGGCGGCCTTCCTGACCGGCATATTGCTGGCCGCGCTGCGCGCCCACAAGGCCGGCGCCGCCGCGCGCGACTTCCGCCACGCCTGGTCGGGCCGCTTCAGCTACTTCGCCCTGTGCGGCGGCGGCGCCTTCGTGCTCGGCCACTTCCTGCTGTCGTGGGGCACCAACCTGGCGATCTTCCCCATCATGGGCCAGCCGATGAGTTTTCTGTCGGCCGGCGGCAGCCACCTGCTGTTTTTCCTCTGCCCCCTGCTAGCGTTTAGTGCGATCAGCGCGCCATCTTTAGAAGGAGAATGAATCATGCCGATCTATGTCCAACACGAGGTCCTGGCCCGCATCCAGGACGTGTTCAACGCCGAAGCGATCTGGCAGGCTCCCGGCCTGGCGCTGTTCTCGCGCCGCCCGCTGCTGCGCGACCTGCTGGAGCGCAGCCCGCGCGAGCATAAGGGCCGCGCCGCCACGCGCTGCTTCTCCCACGTCACGCTGATGCTGCCGCAGGAAGACGTCGACGACGACTACCACCTGACGCGCGGCGCCCGCGCCCGCGACCTGGCGCAGACGCTGACTGCCCTGCATCAAAAGGATTTCGGCGACCTGCTGGGCGCCGACCAGGTGCGTTACGACGTGGTCGGCACGTCGTCGCTGGCGCCGGGCGAGATCGAGGTCAAGTTCGGCCACGCCGTCTACCTGCCCGCGCCGGACGAGAAAATCCTCTACAACGTCAGCGTCTCGCGCGACAGCGCCATCTGGCATCCGGTGTGCCCGATCTATCCGAACCAGCGCCTGGCGCTGATCGGCGGCGAAAGCGGCGAAGCCAGTTTCGCCGCCGCCGGCTGGCCATTCGGCCCGGACGGCGCGATCCTCGTCATCAACGACGGCCCCGATTCGCAGCCGGTCGTGCAGATGCGCCCCAAGGACGCCTTCGACTGCCGCTACGATCCGCGCGGCGGCTACTACACCATCAAATCGCTGCGCGACGCACCGGGCGGCAGCCCGCGCCTGCTGCTGAAGATCGGCCGCAGCTCCGCCATGCCGGCCGCCCGCCACATGGCCGCCGGCGCGCAGCAGCAGCAGCAGCAGCAGGAGCAGGAGCAGCGGCTGGCATCGCATCCCGCGCCGGTCGCCGCATCGGCCAAGCCGGCCGTCTGGCAAAGCCGCTCGGGCGGCGCGCCGATCGACCTGACCGCCGTGCCGGTCGCCGCCAGCCACAAGCCGGCCAACCAGTTCGGCGAAAGCGACGCCACCTACGCGCCGGTGTCGCAACAGCGCGTCAGCCTGGTGGCGCTGGCCTTGCCGCGCCTGAGCCGCTACCGCGACACCGGAGCGCAGTCGCTGGAGCTGCCGTTCGACCGCACGCTGGCCTTGTCTGCCGACGCGCAAGCGGCCATCAGCTTCGTCGTCGATGCCGCCGATGAGCTCTACGCCTGCACCGCCGAAGGCCGTCAGCGCATCACCGCGCCGGCCACCTTCGCGCCGGTCGATGCCCGCGCGATCCGCCTGCTGCCGGCCGCGCCGGAAATGGCGGACCGCTACCGCGCCGTGATCTGCCTCGCACAGCCCATCGCCGCCGGCGTCGCAAAAGGCGCGCGCTTCACCTTCGGCCGCAATTCGCCGATGCTGGCCGCCCTGCGCCTGCTCGACTCGCCGCGCTTTCTCAAACGTGCCGACGGTCCCGGCGCCAGCGCCGACCGCATCGGACTGTCGCGCAACGCATTCAGTTTTGAAGCCACCGCCAAGGGCTACCAAATCGGCCGCCTGAGCGCCACGCAGGCCCTGTACCACCTGGACGAAAAACTGAACTTCGTCGCCAGCATCGCCGACGAAGCCTATCTGCTGCCCAACGGCCACCACCTGGTCGCCGGCCACTACGTGCTGCGTTTCGACGCCTGAGCAAAATGGAGACCGTCAAACTCTCCTCCGCCTGCGCGTTCGCGGCCGGCCTCGTGATCACGCTGTTCCTGGCCGCCTACCTGACGCCGCGCAGCTGGTGGCGCCGCCCGAACGCGCGCGCGCTGCTGGTCACGGTCGGCGGCGCCTGGGCGATCGGCAGCCTGATTCTGTACGCGTTGCCCGGCAAGCCGGCGATGGCCGCGCCGACGGCGGCCCTGCCGCAAGCGGCCGAACCGATCGCCGGCCAACCGTTCCAGGTCCATCGCGACTTGAACCTGCGCGCCACCGCCGGCGTCGATGCGCCACGCCTGCTCATCGTGCCGGCCGGCGCCACCGTCACCCCGACCGGCATGCGCAGCGGCGACTGGTGGCAGATCAAGGCCAGCGTGGCCGGCCGCGACAGCACCGGCTGGGTCAGCAGCCTGTGGCTGCGCCGGAGCGGCGAATGACGCAAATGTCGGCCAATTTCCCCGCCATTTCGGCTAAGCTGTGGCCTTTCGGATCCCGCGCCAACGCGCCCGCCACGATGACACGCATCACCGACATGCTGAATTTCGGCCCCGGCCTCGACGTCGCGGCCCGCAGCAGCGCCAGCATCAGCAAGCTGCAGGTGCCGGAGAACCAGGACAACCTGCTCATCATCGACGCCGCCGGCCGCGCCGTGCTGCTGCTCGACCAGGCCGCGCAAACGACCATGCTGCCCGGCTGGCCGCAAGGCCACGTGCGGCTCGCGGTGTTGGACGGCATGGGCGGCCACGGTCACGGACGCCAGGCCGCCGAAGCCGCCGCCGCCGGCCTGCTGCGGATCCCCGCCTGCGCCACGCTGGAGCAACTCGGCGCCCGCCTCGACCAGCTGCACGCCGAACTGCAGGCGCGCTTCAGCCATCCCGGCGACAACGACAGCTTCCGCCGGCCCGGCACCACGCTCACGCTGCTGGAGATCCCGCCCGGCCAGGCGCCGATGCTGTACCACGCCGGCGATTCGCGCCTGTACGAAATCACCGCGCAAGCCGCGCAGCCGCTGACGGTGGACCATGTGCCGGCGACCTCGTTCGCCATGCACGGCCTGCTCGGCGAGCAGGAATGGTGGCAGCAGGTGCACGGCGAACACCGCGCCCAGATCTCGCAGGCCTACATCCTCGGCAACGCCTTCGCCAATCCGCAGATGCTGGACAACGGCCTGCTGCCGCTGGACGGGTCCAACCTGCCGCCGTTCCTGGGCCACCTGGCCGACCGCCGCGTGCTGACCGTGCGCGCCGACGCCACCTATCTGCTGGCCACGGACGGCTTCTGGTCCTGCGCCCGGCCGCAGTTGTGGACCCGGCGCTGGCCCGCATTGCTGGTACAGCCGGGCCAGTCGGCAGGCGCCGCGCTCGACGCGCTATTCGACGACTACGCCGCCAACCCGCCGCCCGAACTCCACATCGACAACCTGAGCGCCATCGTGCTGCGCTTCGCCCCCGCCTCGCGCGCCCAAACCGGCGGGAATATTGACGAAACGGCACTACCAACGGCATCAATAGCGTCACATTTTTGACACCCGCACGACGCTTCTGAAAAATGCGCACCTAGAATGTGCGTTTGATTGCCAAACCGAGTGTAAACCGCATAAACTGACAGGTATTCCATCGGTCGGTATGCCATGAACAAATGCAGTAATGCCCAGCACCCGCATTGCACTTACTGGGTCATGCCTGGAGAACAAGCTTGCGAAGGCGGCCACGCCCAAACAGCCACCTCCAGCTATGACCTGCTGAGTGCATTGCGCACGTCCCGTCCCGGCCCGTCCGGCACGGCGCTGGAGGCTGTCCCTGCAAACAGCGCCGCCGCGCCGGCCAGCTACGCCCGCCCGCTGCAACGCGCCCAGGCCGAGCGCCCGCAGCTGCACATCAGCGGCTTCGACCCGCGCGCCGCCGGCGGCCGCCAGACCCTGAAGATGGAGCTGCGCGGCATGCCGGAAGCCTGCGCGCCGCAACTGACGCTACAACTGCAATCGGACCTGATCCCCAACGGCGCCGCGCGCCAGCACTTCGTGCGCGCCACCAGCGGCGAATGGCGTCCGGTGTTCGTCGAGTTTTCCTCGCGCGGCAAGGAGCACGGCCAGTACCAGATCAGCATCGAGCTGCTCAGCACCCACGCCGGCATGGCCTCGCGCAAATGGGTCTGCACCTTCGTCATCCTGGTGCCGCGCCTGGACGCGACGCTGACCGAAATCCACCGCATCTTCCTCAGCACCCACAAAAACGTGCGCGTGATGGCGGACGACGCCTCGATCGCCCGCGTCACGGCGCAGGGCGGCGAGAGCATGGACATCGACGTCACCGCCCGCAACGCCGGCATCGCGCACCTGGACCTGAACGCGCCGGCCGGCAAAGTGGACATGGGCTTCACCACCATCGCGTGGGATGAGGACCTGATCGAAATCGACATGCCGCTGGCCGCGGCGATGCACCCGCATCCAAGCCGCGCCGCGTCGCTGGTCAACGCCGCGCCGGAAGCCGGCGCGCAGCGCCAGATCCGCATGTTCGCGATGGACGAATGCGTGCTTGGCCGCTTCGAACTGGTCGATCCTGAATCGGACGTGCTGCTGACCCACTACAGCGCCGACGGCCAGGAAACCAACGGCCTGACGCGCCGCCTGTCGGGCCGCCACGCGGTGATCCGCCGCAGCGGCGCCGGCTTCGAAATCGAAGACGTCTCGCGCTACGGCATCCTGCTCGACGGCGTCTGGCCGGGCAAGCACAAGCCGACCGCGCTGCGCCTCGGCATGCGCATCGAATTCAGCGCCAGCATCAAGGGCATCGTGGTGCTGACGGTATCGGCCATCATGCCGCACGGCGTGATCCTGCACCGCGTCGACCAGGGCGCCAACGCCGAGTGCCTGTACCTGATGGCGCCGGAAACGCATCCCGGCTACCCGGTGAAGGCCTTTGCAGCCGCGCCGCATGCGGCCGCGCTGCCGCTGCTGCTGCACCGCGACGGCGGCTTCTGGCACCTCGATCAGCTGACCGGCAAGGAAACCGCGCTGGGGCCGACCGTGCCGCTGGATAAACTGAGCCGCATCGCGCGGCACAACCGCTTCGCCAGCGATCCGTATCCGGAACACTGGATCATCCGCACCGGCGCCGCCGACCTGCACAGCACCGTGGCGGCCAACGCCATGCAGACCGCCTGACCTCCGCCGCGAATTAAGCCGGCTTCTTCGCCGGCAGCGGAATCCACTCGGTTTCGCCGGGCACCTTGTCGAAGCGCTGCGCTTCCCAATCCTCGCCGGCCTTGACGATGCGTTCCTTGCTCGACGAGACGAAGTTCCACGACATGAAGCGATGGCCGTCTAGCGGCTCGCCGCCGATCAGCACGAAGTGCGCTGCCGACGCGGCCTTGACCAGTTGCGTGGCGCCGGTGTCGAGCAGCGCCATATTGTTCAGCGCCAGCGGCGCGCCGTCGATGGACAGCTCGCCGCTGATCGGATAGATCGCGGCTTCTTGCGGCAGGTCGCTCAGCGAGAGCTCGTGACCGGCCTTCAGCTTCACGTCCAGATACAGGGTCTGGCTGTAGGTCGCCACCGGCGACGACTTGCCGAACGCCGATCCGACCAGCACGCGCACGGTCGCGCCGTCCACCACCAGCTCGGGAATGTCGGCGGCGGGCGTGTGACAGAAGCCCGGCTCGTCCTCCTCGTGCGCCACCGGCAGCGCGGCCCACAGCTGCAGGCCGTGGGTGCGGTGCGGCACGCCGACCAGGTCCTTCGGCGTGCGCTCGGAATGCACGATGCCGCGGCCGGCCGTCATCCAGTTGATCGCACCGGGTTCGATGCGCTGGTAGGTGCCGATGCTGTCGCGGTGGTCCATCGCGCCTTCGAACAGATAGGTCACGGTGGCCAGGCCGATATGCGGATGCGGACGCACGTCATGGTCGGCGTCGACCGGCACATCGACTGGACCGAAATGGTCGAAGAAGATGAACGGGCCCACCGCCTGCTTGATCGAGGACGGCAGGTAGCGGCGCACGACGAAGCCGCCGCCCAGGTCTTTTTCGTGGCCCTTCAACAGATTCGAGATGGTCATGATGTTATCCCAGGACGGTGGTGATTTCCGTGGTCACGGAAGTCATCAGTTTATGGACAGGGCACTTCTGCGCGACGCTCAGCAACTCGGTGCGCTGGGTCTCGGTCAGGTCGCCGGTCAGGTGCAGTGTGGTGGCCAGGCGGTAGATGCCCTGGCGCTCTTCGCTGGCGTCGCGCACCAGGGTCACCTGGACGTCTTCCACCGGGATGTTCTTGCGCTTGGCGTACCACACCACGGTCAACGCCTTGCAGGCGCTCAGCGCCGCGTCGTACAGGTCGTGCGCGGACGGGCCGGCGTCGCTGCCGCCCTCCTCCACCGAACCGTCGGTCGAGATGATATGGTCGCGCACGTGGACGATGTGGCGCATCGGCAGGGATTGATCGCGCAGTACTTTGATAGTCATTCGATGTTCCTTGTGAGCGTAAAGTTCAGAACCCACAATTTACACCGAATGGCCCGATCCCGCCTCTACTAAACGTCCACGCCCCGGGGCATGGGCGCGGTGGCGCGCTGCAGGTCGGCCAAGGTCGCCGGCTTGGTCAGGTGCAGGTCGAAGTTCGCCGTAAAGGCGCGCTCGACGTCCTCTTTCTGACCGTAGCCGGTCAACGCCACCAGCCGCAGCGGCGCGCCGCCGGCCAGGCGCCGGATCTCGCCGGCCAGCGCGTAGCCGTCCATGTCCGGCAGGCCGATGTCGAGGATGGCCACGTCCGGCAGCTCCTGCCGCACCGCTTCGAGCGCGGCGGCGGCGCTGTGCGCGGTCCTGACCTCGTGGCCCATCACTTCGAGCAGCGCGGCGCCGGTGGCGGCGGCGTCGACGTTGTCGTCCACCAGCAGCAGGCGCAGGCCGGTGGTGCCGGACTGGCCGGCGGCCGGCGACTCCGCTTCGGGCGATGCCGCGAGCGGCAGCACCACCTCGAACCGGCTGCCCGCGCCTTCGCCCGCGCTGCTGGCGGCGACGTGGCCGCCGTGCAGGTCGACGATCTTGCGCACGATCGCCAGGCCGAGACCGAGGCCGCCGGTGCGCCGCGCCAGCGATTGGGGCGCCTGCTGGAACGGCTCGAACACGCGCGCGATCAATTCCTCGCTCATGCCGATGCCGTTGTCGCTGACCACCAGCCGCGCATTGGCATCGTCGCGCGTCAGGGTCACCTGCGTCGCAGTGCTGCCGAAGCGCGCGGCGTTCGACAGCAGGTTGTTGAGCACCTGGGTAAGCCGGCTGTCGTCGCCCTGCACCCAAACCGCATCGGGCACCGACATACTGATTCGCTGGCCGGGCGCCGCGGCGACGGCGTGGCGCACCACATCGGCCAGATTGACCGGGCGCGCATCGAGTTCCAGCTTGCCGGAGATGATGCGCGAGACGTCGAGCAGGTCGTCGACCAGGCGGCGCAGGTGGTTGACCTGGCGGCGCATCACGCCGCGCTCCTTCTGGCTCGATGTCTCGCCGCGCAGGTCCAGCAGGTCCAGCGAGGTGACGATGGGGCTGAGCGGGTTGCGCAGTTCATGGCCCAGCACCGCCAGGAATTCATCCTTGGCGCGGCCGGCTTCGCGCGCGTCCGCCAGCGCGGTTTGATGGCTGGCCAGCGCCTGGTTCAAGGAATCGAGCAGCAGCGTGCGTTCGCGCTCCTGCGCGGTGCGCTGGCCTTCCGCCTGTTCCAGTGCCTTGGCGATCATTTCGATTTCGACGATGGACGATGGCGTGTGCGTGAGAGGCGCGCCCGAGCCCAGCGCGGCAGCGTTCTGCTGCAGGGCCTTGATCGTCGCCACCAGACGGTTCGACAGCAGCAGCGCCAACGCGATGCACCCCAACAGCGACAAGGCGATGCCGGCGCCGTAGACGCCCATGCGTCCGAGGGCGGCGGCATGCAGATCCTCGGCCGGGCGGCCTACGCCCACCACCCAACCATAGCGCGACAAGGTGGTGTAGGCGGTGACGAGCTTCTGGCCTTCGACGGTGGTGGTCGCGCCGAAGCCTTCGGGGCCTTCTCTTTGCATCAGCGCGGCCAGCGAGGGGCTGGGCGCGGCGCCGACGCGGTTGGCCTGGTCCAGCGAGCGTGCCACCACGGCGCGGGCGCTGTCGCGGATCGTGGTGATCGCGCTGGAGGGCACTTGCTGGCGCTCGATCAGGCGCACCATGCGGTCCGGGGTGATCACCGCCGTCAGCGTGTACAGCTCACCCCTAGCGCCGCTGGCCGGAATGCGCACCGGGAAGGCGGCGCGGCCTTGGGGCCCGCGCGCGATGTGGCCAACCACGGGCTGCCGCAAGGTCACCACCTGCCGCAGGCTTTCGGGATCGGCTACAGGGCCTGCGGGTGCGCCGTATTGGTCCATGGTGCGGAACAGGATCTTGCCGGCGCCGTCGGTCAGGATCACGCCGAGCCAGTCGGTCTGCGCTTTGACCAAGGTTCCGGCGATGTCGTAAAAGGCCGGCAGATCGCCGGCCTGCAGGGCTTCGGAACGGCCCAGCGTGGCCAGCATCGCGACCGCGCCATCGAGTTCGGCGTCGGCGGCGCTGGACAGCGCGCGCGCCAGGTCCAGCATCAGGCGTTCCTGCTCACGCTCCTGATACTCGCCGGCGGCGTGGATGCTCCAGGCTCCGAGCAACGCCAACGGCAGCAGCCCGATCGCGGTCAGCATGATCAGCAAATGCCGCAGGGAGAACATAAACCGCGATCGAGGAGGCATGAATTGATGAGATAAAAATCGAAGTCGTCAATTTACAGCAAGATCGCATTGTTGTGCGGATTGCACGACTGCGAGATGGCATGTGGACCATGTGATGACCCCGCGTTACGACCACCCGTTCACGCACCCCTAAGCGGAAGTTCGAATTTATGCCTCGTCACGTTGCTAAGGCTTGCCATGTTCTATCTTTCTTGTTTTACAAAGATAACAATAGCGCCTGTTGCGCTACCCTTGTTACCAAAATTTTTAGAATTCTCATTTTCAAGAGATTACCCGGATACCGGATACGCATAGCCTTCGCCCTTTTCTAAGACCGAGGCGGCCATAATAGAAAATTCCTCTGTCTTGAATCCGGCGATGTCAATTTTTCGGTCTCCGGATAAATTTATTTCCAGTCGACGGATTCCGGTTGAAAGCCGTGCTCCAAATAGATTTACATTGGAATCGAATACAAGCAAAGACCCATCTGCACTTTCAAGTACCGTTCGGGTGACAAAGTATCTCGGGAACGTTCCTTGAATCGATTTAATCACGCTCAAAACCCGCGACAGGATTGAGATCGCTGGAGGTAACCCATTATCCGCATTAGAAGGAGCAAATATTTTGAAGGGAAATTGCTGATTTTGATCACGTATTAGAAGCTGACGACCGGCGATTTTCGATGCATCTCTAACTTACCAGCCGAATTCAGCGTAAAAAACTCAGACTCCATATTATTTGTCATTGATATTACTAGCGCATCGCCGACGATCTTTAATCCGAATCCGTGCCGATCAGGCATAGACCCCGGCGTAAGCGTTTCTACGTCGGCTCTCCTCTTCAAGGAGCCATTGCTGTTATAAAAAATTATGCTATATGTTGATGTGAGAACGGTGTTTTTGTTATTATGTCTTGGTTCGTTTTTACGGCTACCACTGCGATAAGATCGCCCCACGCCGCACATCCAAGTAACAAATAATTTTCTTCATTATTAGGGTTTTTTCCAAGGCATCAAATTCGGTCAGGAATTTCCCTTGGGCATCATTTAATAAAAATTAGTACGGTCTTCATCTTTATTCTTAGATGTCGCCCCCTCTGCACGTGTAGCTGATTCTGCAGCGGGCATTCAATGCAAAGGGGGCGGTCGAATAGCATCCGGGTTTACTTCGGGATTATGATTTGGCACTCCCATAGTAAGTTGACGCCTTAACTCGCCTAGACTTGTTGGAGATTTTAAGTAATATGCTGTAGAAGATAGATCCGATTTTTTTATCACTAGAAAGTCGCTGACATCAGTATCATTAGGAGGAAAATCCAGTTTCGGTTCAAATAACATAGTCCCGGAATATCGAACCGATTTTTTATTAACTTCAGGCGGATCAATTGAAACGTCAAGATCATAGGCGACGTCATTTGAACCGGAAATTTTCAATTGGCCATTTGCTCCGGTAAACCTGCGGCCTTGTAGCCCTACCATTCCAGACAGCTTCGTAGAAATCAATAATTTTTCTTTGATATTACATGGCCCACTCGGCGTTAGCTCAGAAAGTATGGAAATTGGAACGAAAAACGTCATTGGCATCATGAATAGTGTGTTTTTAGGCATCTGTTCTAGCTGATCTTGGGTATAGCCCTTAACTAAAACCGCCCCTTTCAAGTAATAAATTTCGACGCTTTGCCCGCCTTGTGTTATGGAAAAATGACGTTCGCCATTCTTGTAATCTGTGAATTGAAACGAAATCGCAGAATCTAACGTCATAGTTTGTGAGGAGGGATGTGTCCATTCATTTCTACATTCGGCGGTATCCGCACATGCAGAAAGAGACGAGAATATACCAGTAGCCAACACAAGAATTTTATACATGCACGGCATCATAGCCCCTAAAGTTAATTCGACCAGAGCACGGCATCAGTATAAAGCTGTTGTATGCGGCTCTCAGTAAGCTCGATGACACAAGACAACCGAATATCACTCGCCACATTACACCGGCAGCCACGATCAAAGAATATTCACATTGACTGGTCTGATACTATCGAAACGCAACATTGGCAGCGAAGAGAGCATTTCTCGATGCAGGCCGATATTCCAATTCTTTATTCAACGCAGCTATATTGGCGGCAGTGCGCCCTTCAGCTTGACTACCACTTTTCTGCATGCGCAAATAGCACTCCGTACAGCTTCGCTGGACCGCCCCCACGGGTGAAATCTCATCGCTTCAAAGACTGCTTTTGCGCTTCGTAGAGTTTGTCCGCATCTTCGCAACTACCCCGATAAGCCGCGATATGGTCAGCGCTGTCCACATCGAAAATCGAGCGCCAGGGATCCACCTCCGTGTACGCGATCATCTTTCCCATGTTAGTAGGATCTGAGCGGGTAGGTCCCGCGCCCATCAGGACCTGGTCGTCGTTGGTGGTGAGATCGCTGTCTCTATCAAAGAGAATGTAGCCGAGCGAGTTTTCTCCTTTATAGGCTTCGGGGCGGGGCCGCTGCACCCGGTATATGGCGGACTTCTTCCCCTCTTCGGCTACCTTGGAAATGACCCGCTTGGGATTTCCATCCGCAAAGACGATATTTCCATTCACATAAGCTTGGCGCAATTGGCCGCCCGCGTCGTAATCAGCCGATATATTCCAGCGCCAGACGTAGTAATGGCACAGATCAATATCGTAGAGGTACTTCTCATTACCCGGCATACCCGAACGTATCTTTAGCGTCGCATGGCCCTCTTCCACAAACATATGGCGCAATGCGTCGCGCGATGTGCCGAGTGGGAATCGCGACTGGATCAAGGACGACATCTCATCGAGCCCTATCACGGACTCAAATGCAAACGGCCCGCCGGCTGCCGCTGGCGTCGCGGTCCCTGACAAACCGAGTAATACAACGATACTGCCGACGCACGCTCTCAATAAGCCTGAAATATCCATGTATTCTTCCATTAAAATCATTCCAAGAATACCATCTTGGCCAAATGGAAAATACACGCATTGTCACGGCGCCGTGCAGCAGCCCGGTTCAGTATAAAGAATAGCGCACTGGCTATGCCAGCTTTAGTCAATCTTCGCAGGCACCGAAATGTCGCAGATGCTGAAATCTGCGCCTTTTTTCCGCCGAACCTTTTCAATTAAAGCGCTCAACCCTTTGCCGGCCATAACGCTCACCTTGGGCCGCTCGGTCGCAGGAAGGTCCGAAAGCAAGCGCACCGATCGCATGAAGTCGGGATTGGCAGGAGGTTCGCCCAGTTTTAGCGCCTTTAGAGCATCCATTCCGACCACCACCCGTCCTATCACGGTGTATTCATGGTCCATGTCGCGGGCGGCGTCGAGCACGAAATAAAATTCGCTATTCGCCGAGTCCAAAGGCTTGTCACGCCCCATCGCCATGGCGCCTGCGCAGTGCGTGCCCCAGGCAAGCGAGGTTTGCTCCGAAGAAAAAGGTAAGGATTGGAACGGCACGCTACCGATAAAACCACTAACCGCGTCGCTGGACTTGCTAGCCCAAGCTGTCGTGGCCACGCTCGGATGCTTGAAAGTCATCTCCGGCGCCAGATTGGGATGGGCCGACTTGCCATTATCTTTATTATCTGGATTTCCAGTCTGTGCGACGAAGTTCGCGATGACGCGATGGAATTGCAAGCCGTCATACACTTTCTCGCGCGCCAGTAGTTTCACGCGCTCAACGGCTTTAGGTGCCATCTTGGGTTGCAATTCGATAATCAGGCGGCCTTGGCTGGTATCAATCACGAGCGTATTTTCGGCGTCAAGCGCACGCCAGGTTTGCTGGGCGTCGCACATAGGACTCACGCAGAGCACTGAGAACCAAATAGAGTTTCGGAATATTTTCAAGGACGACAGTCTCTGGTAGAAAAGTGAAAAGGGTGGCTGCAAGCAGACTTGAACGATTTAATGTCGGTTTCTGACCGAACTCAGGCAGTCGCAGAAACTGAAGCTACTCGGCGTACTTATCGATCTACATATACTTGACCAGATATATCAGCCATCTTGGGCGAAAGTCCGCGCTCGATGAGTACGCACGCAATCGCATCACGGGAATATTCGTTGGTTGGTAGCCGCTTCTCACCGTAGAGAGATGAGAATTTTTCGGTCAGCTCGCTAGTCGAAAACGCTGCAAGAAATGCACGCGCCTTTTCTAAATCGTTCAATGAATATTTAAGGCGGATGTTATTTAGCGCTGGCTGATGGAAGCGAAACGTTCGGTCAGGGGTTTTGATAGCAATATCCACCGCCTTCGACAAATCCGTTCTTTCATAACCAATGCCATACTCACGATGTATCGCACCAAGCAAAAAATTTGCGGTCGTACAGATAGAGTGCGTTTGTCCTCCTACCTCATCGCCAACGAAAATCAATACGTATGAGGGGGAACTCGAGATATTTCGAATAGCAGCTTCGTAGCTCTCGGATGATTGAACCGAAGTCGTGCTGGGGGCGTCTCCCCAAGCACTCTGAACGACACCCGCAAGCAACAGGACGGGGATTAATCGCATTAACATCTCCTTTAGACATGCTCCAATCCTAAGCGAATCTTCGTGCAGAAGTATGTCATGAATTTTTAACATATGATAAATTATTTTTATAACAACTGGAAGTAAAAGCTGCTGCCTTTTAGGTAACCCCTGCGCAGAGAGTGTCCTCGTTTATGGATACTTGTCCTGTTCATGAAGTTGGGTTGCGAGCTCGCGCGCGTGCTCACCGCTCCGGCATTTGATGGCACAATGCGCTGATTGAAATCTTGGATTGGAATGATGGAGAAGGATTCAGAGCTTCTCGAAGGCTGGCTGCGCGCGCGTTCGATCGCGCGCGGTTTGCCGCAGCCCGTGCCTGATCGCGGCGGCCTGCGCGTCGATACGGGAACGCCGGATGAGCATTGCCGCTACGTCTACGCCGGCCCGGCGCAGGCGATCCAGGAACTCGCGCACTCGCTCACCGCGCCGAATATCCTCATCAAGATGTGCGGGCCGGATCACCAGCTGCTCGCACTGGTGCCGCCAAGATGGCAGCTGCAGCCCGGCGCGTATCTGATGACGTATGACGGATGGAGCAGCCCCGTGCCGTCGGTGCCGATGGGCTACCGGCTGCAGGTCGTCACCGAAGGCTCGACCACCACCGCGCGCATCTTCGCCGATGACGACTCGGCGGCCGCCAGCGGCCATGCGGTGGAACATGGCGGTGTGTTTGTCTACGACCGCATCGCCACCGAACCCGCGCATCAGCACCAGGGCCTGGGCGCGGCGGTGATGGCGGCGCTGGGAACCGCCCAGCGGTCGAAGGCCGCGCAGCGCGTGCTGGTCGCTACCGAAGCCGGTCGCGCGCTGTATTCAACGCTGGGCTGGAAGGTGCGATCGCACTACGCCACGGTGGCGATCAAACCACCTTTTTAACGAACTCCGTCTTCAGGCTCATGGCGCCGAAGCCGTCGATCTTGCAGTCGATGTCATGGTCGCTGTCGACCAGGCGGATGTTCTTGACCTTGGTGCCCACCTTGACGGTGCCGCCGCCGCCCTTCAGCTTCAAGTCCTTGATGACGGTGACGGTGTCGCCGTCCTGCAGGATGTTCCCGACCGAGTCCTTGTAGACGCGCGCGCCCTCTTCGGCGGCATCGCCCGCGCCGGCCGTCCACTCGTGCGCGCATTCCGGGCACACCAGCTGGGCGCCGTCTTCATAGGTGAATTCGGAATGGCATTTCGGGCATGGGGGCAGAGCGCTCATCGTTGGGATCCAGAGTATTGAAAAGAAGGCGAGCAGTATACTCTATACGAGCTTGCGCGCGACCCGGAAGCCGACGATGTCGTTGGCCAGCACGGCGGAAAACCCGTTGCGCACCGACGAGCGCAGGTAGCGCGGGTTGTACAGCCACGAGCCGCCGCGCAGGATGCGCCGCACCGGATCGCCGCCCTCTTCCCACGCGCTGCCGTCGACCGGCGCGCCGACATAGTTATCGTGCACCACGTCCTGGGTCCACTCCCACACGTTGCCGTGCATGTCGAACAGCCCCCACGGATTGGGCTGGAAGGCCGTGACCTTGTTGGTGCCCTGCAGGTAGGCGCCGCGCGGGCTGCCGTTGTAAGTGTAATGGCCGTCGTAGTTGGCCTGCTCGGTGGTGATGCTGTCGCCGAAGCTGAACGCGGTCTTGGTGCCGGCGCGGCAGGCGTACTCCCATTCGGCTTCGCTGGGAAGGCGGTAGACCTGCCCCGTCTTCCCGGACAGCCAGCGCAGGTATAGCTGCACGTCCATCCAGCTCACGCCGATCACCGGATGCTCATCGTTCTGCGCGAAGCCGGGCGCGCGCCAGTCGGTGTCGGACTGCGATTCCCAACCGGTGTCGCGCACGAACAGCCGCCACTGGCCGACCGTGACCGGGAAGCGGCCCATCGCAAACGGCTGCTCGATGCCTACCCAGTGCTGCGGATTCTCGCGCTCCAGCCAGTTCTTCTGCGCGCCGGCCTTGATCGCCACCGCCTGCTCATGTTCGGCGGAGCCCATCTGGAAACGGCCGGTCGGGATCAGCACCAGGTCCGGCCCGGTTCCAGTGCCGTCGACGAAACGGTCGCGCAAAATGCCGCTGGGGTCCGCCACCGGGCTGCCGGCGGTCGGCATCAGCGCCGCCAGTTCTGCCGCGTTGCGCGCGGCCTGCTGCTTGCGGTGGCGTTCCTGCTCCAGGCGATACGCGGCTTCCGCCTTCAGCTGCGCGGCCTTGCGCTGCTGTTCTTCCTGTTCTTCGCGCGCCTTTTTGGCGTCGGCCTCGCGACGTGCGATCAACTGTTCGCGCAGCACCTGCTTGCGCGCCAGCGCGGCCGCTTCCGCCTCGGCGCGCTGCTTGGCTTCCAGCGCGCGGCGCTGCTGGTCGAGACGGACTTTTTCGGCGGCCGCCGCATGCGCCTCGGCCTGGCGGCGCTTGGCCAGTTCGGCCGCCTGCGCCTGACGATTCAGTTCGGCGATGCGCGCCTGTTCGGCTTGCGCGGCCTGCTCCTTCTTCTGCCGTTCCTCGCGCGCCTGCTTTTCCTGCGCGGCCTGCGCGGCTTGCGCCGCCAGTTCCTCCTCGCTTGGTCCGGCGGCGCGGCGCAACTCGGTCAGCAGCTGGTTAACCGACTCCGGACGGCGCTCCTGCTGATAAGCGAAGCCGTTGCTCAATACTTTCCACTGCCGCTCGTTCAACCCTTGCGGCGGCGACGGATGGAAATCGGCGGGCCGCATATCCTCGAACGGCATGCGCCCTTCCAGCAGCTGGTAGATCATCACGGCGACCGCATACACATCCAGCTTGGGCGCGGGCTGGCGCGAATGCGTTCCCGCCTCGGGCGCGCGGTAGCCGGCCGTGCCGGCGTTGGGCGTCTGCAGACCGAGGCTGCTGCCGGCGCTGCGCGCGCGCGAGGCGATGCCGAAGTCGAGCAGCTTGATATCGCCGCGCTGGGTCAGGAATACGTTGCCCGGCTTGATGTCGCGGTGTACCAGCTTGTGCTTGTCCCATGCGTACTGCAGCGCGTCGCCCACCGGCGACAGCAGCCGGTACACGGCTTCCAGCGGCAGCGGGCCTTGCGCGGCCAGGTAGGCGTCCAGGTCCTGGCCTTCCAGGTACTCCATGATGATGAAGTAGCTGGACGTGGCCGGGTCCTGCGCCCATTCGTAGACGCGGACGATATTCTCATGCGCCAGCTTGCGCGCCTGCGTGGCTTCCTCGATCAGCAGCTTGGCGTGGATCGCGCTTTGCGTCAGCTGCGGCGGCAGGATCTTCAGCGCCACCAGGTCGCTGTGGCCCAGCTCCGCGTGCGTGGCCAAGTCGGTGGCTTGCCATACCTGGCCCATGCCGCCCATGCCGATGAGGCGCTCTAGCCGGTAGCGGCGGTTCTGCGGGCCGATCTCCTGGCCGGACATCAGGCCCAGCTCCGTCCCTTGCCGCACCGGCGGTGGCGCGGACGAGGCGCTGCCTCCCGGCGGCGCGTATTCCGCATCCAGGATGGCGTTCTTGCGGCGGTCGAACTCTTGGAGGCTCAACAGACCGTCATCATGTAAGGCCCGCAGTTCGCGGATCTTGTCTCTTGCTGTTTGCATCATGAGGCGAAGTGTAACCTTCCTTCTGAAATTCGTCAGGCCAGAGGCGCGCCGCATTCGGCGCAAAATTTGTCTTCCGGATGCCCCGCCCGCGCCGGGTGGCCGTTGGGACAGCGCCGCACCATCGGCGCCGCATGATGGTGGTGTACCGGCGCGCCGGCCTGCGCCACGCCGACGCCCAACTGGCTTTGCGTCGTCAGCGCACTGGCGCTGGCGGTGTTCTGGATGCCGAGCAGGTCGAGCTGGTGGCGGCGGTCCCTGTCCATCTCTGTGTCGCGGTGCGCGCGCTCTTCCAGCACGCGCTCGTGCGCCAGGCGCGCCGCTTCGGCCGGCGTCACGCCGTGTTCCGCCGCCACCACCTGCGCCAATGCCTGTATCTGCTCGGCCGACATGCCGCCCTGGATCTGCAGCTTCATGATCTGCGCCACCGCCTCCACGTTCGACGGCGCCGCGACGGCGGCGATGGCCATGTCGCTCAGGCGGCCGATCGTCTCCATGCGGCGGATCTCGTGGTCCTGCTGCGATTGCTGGCTGGTGAAGGCTGCGGCGCGCTCCTGCTCGAATTTCTTGAGCTCGCGCTGCCATGCGGCCTCCTGCTCCTGCTGCTTGAGGATCTGGCGCTGCTCGTCGATCGCCAGCTGGTCCAGCATGGCCTGCTTGTTGTGGGCCTGGTTCTGGCGCGCGTGGATGCCGTCGGCTTCGATGGTGCGCAGCAGCTTTTCGTACTGTGCGACGGAGTCGGCCTGGGCGCCGGTGCGCTTCAAGTCTTCGATCTTCTGGTTAATCTCGGCCACCTGCACCGCGTTGGCGGCGTCCTTGACGGCGTCGCCGCGCAGCAGCTCGCGCTGGCGCGCCAGCGCCAGTTGATCCTCCCATTCCTGCACGCGCTCGGCCTCGCGGCGCAGCGCGGCGCTGGCCAGCGACATGCCCTGGATGCGCGTCGCATGGGCTTCACGTTCGATCTGAAGCTCGCGCGCCTTCTCATCCTTTTCCTGCTGGCGCAACGCGGCCAGCTCGTTGCGGCGGTGCGACTCGTCCTCGATCAGCAAGGCTTGCGCGATCTGGCTTTCGATCGATTGCTGGCGCAGCTGATGCGACAGGCGCTGTTGCGCCAACTGGCGCTGCTCGGCGGCGGTCTGCTGCAATACTTCAAGGTCGGTGCGCATCCTGATCTGGGCCAGCTGGCGCACGTGTTCCCAATCGGACTGCTCGCCGAGGCGGTGCGCCTTGTTCTTCGCCAGCTCGTGCTCCAGGTCGGCCAGGATGGTGCCGGCCCCCTTGTCCACCGCGATCTTGCGGGTCTTCGATTCCATGACGCGGCTGTACAGGTCCACCTCGCGCGCGCGCAATGCCTGCACGCGCTCGGATTCCTTCAGCGTCAGCTCGGCCTTCTGGACGCTGGCGTCCTGGCGCAGTTCGGCGCGGCGGAAGTCGGTGCGCTGCTTCTGCTCCTCGCGCCAGATGGCTTGCCATTCCTCTTCGTCGTAGATCTGGTCCAGCTGCTTGACGTGCTCCAGCTGCACATGGCGCTCGTCCGCGACCAGCCACAAGGTGCCGATGCGCTCGCGGTTGTGGTCGAATTTATCGTGGCGCAGCGCGGCCGTTTCCACCCGGTCCACGGCCAGGCCGTAGGACGCGAGACGCAACTTGAGCGCAGCCTGCAGCCGCTCGTCCAGTTGCAGCCGCAGCTCGGCGTTGTGCGCCATGTCGCGCATCGAGCGGCTGCCGACGAATTCTGCGGCCAGCTGGCGCACCGACGGCTCCAGCAGATCATGCAGGTGCAAGGTGCTGACCACGCCCGGCACGGTCATGAAGTGCTGCGCGAACGCCGGCACGTTTTCGATGCGGATGGCGACGCTGAACCGGGCCGATATCTTCAGGTGCTCCGCCGTGTGCAGGTCGCTGAACGAGAACTCCACAGGCAGCGGCGCGCTGCGCGTGATGAGGATTTCGGCGTTCTGGTTGCGCAGCAGGTGGTTCAGGCGGGTGAAGAAGCCCTCGATTTCGTATTCGCCCTGCGGCACTTCGGTCGCCTTGTCGGCCTGCAGGATGTAGGCGCGCGAGGTGGCCGGCACGCGCAGCGTCTTGGTGAAGATGCCGGACAAGGCGCTGACGCCGAAGTACACGGCCAGTTCGTCGTCGCCGGGCATCCAGCGGTTGTCGCGCAGCACCGGCTCGTTGCGCGGCGCGCCCAAGGTCAAACCGCAGTGTTTGCAGTAGCCCGACTGGTCATCGTTTTTGTGCTCGCACCGCGGGCATTTAACGCCGCCAAAACCAAACTTTTGGAACATGTCAGACTCCTTCTTCGATTCATCTTCCGGGCCGCCCTGCGATCAGCCGATTTTAGCAGGGCGCGCCCGTTTCATTCTTGCGCACGATACAGCGCCGCTCAGATCATGCCGATCCGGTCGATGCAGGCCACGCTGGCGCCTTTCTGGCGCAATTCCGATGCGTAGCCCGGCGGCAGTTGATCGTGCCAGTCCTTGGGCAGCAGCACCCTGTCGCCGGCGGCGGCTTGCCTCATTATCAATTCCAGCTTGGGCTCGCGGTCGTCGACCGTCTCGACGCGGCCGGCGTGCCAGGCGGTCGAGCAGCCGGTGGCGATGATGCGGCCGCGCGGCACGAACTCCCTGCCGCGCGCGAGGCGGTCGGCCATGACCAACGCCAGCTGGTAGGAACCGCCCTGGAAGCGCGGCTGGCCGAAGCGCACCACGCTGCGCCAGCGGCCCAGGCCCTTGCCGTCGAAATGGCGCGCGCCGGCCAGCGTTTGCCGCACTTCCTGCTGCACCGTCAAGTCCAGTCCCGGCGCGGCGATGGTGTCTTCCTCGCTGTTTGCCGCTGCGGTGTGGGTGGCGTTGGCCGACTCCTCGATTGGCGCGGCGTCGCTGTCGATCGGGAAGACGCTCACTTCGACCCAGCCAAGCGCGTCGTTGATACGGCCGCTGTGCAGCGGGAACCAGGTGCGCACTGTGGAAACGGAGGCCGACGGGTCGGCGTGGCCGGTCAGCGCGCCGAGGTGGGTGATGAGCAGCGCTTGCGAGATCGGCGGGTCGGTGTTCACTTCGCCCTGGATGCTGCCGAGGTGCCACGCGTCGGAGCTGCCCTGCGCGTAGAGCGCTTTGGCCGGGATGGCGTGCAGCCCGCGCACCATGCGGTCGGCCAGGACGGCGGCCAATTCCCATTCCCGGTCCTCGATCGGCGGCGTGATATCCATGCTGAGGACGACCTGATCGCGGCTGTCGAAACGGACTTCGGTGTGGCGCGCGAGGCGCACCACTTCCTGCATCCGTTCGGCGACGGCGGGCGCGCCGGGCACCGTGCACTTGACGTCGGCGCGGTTGGCGCGCGGGCGGCGGCTGGCGGTGATGGTCAGAATGCGGCCGTCGGCGAGCATGCAGCGGCATTCGGCGTTGGTCGGCACGGCGGTGATCGAGAGCGTGGTCATAGCGATGGTTCCATGCGGGGGAGATGCGGGCTGCGGCGCAGGGACAGACCGGTTTCGAGGTTGGCGCAGATGCGGTCCGCGTCGTCCAGCAGTTGCGGCCATTGTTCCGGGCTTGCCAGTTGAAGGCGGGCCAGCAGGGACCAGGCTTCGTCCAGCGCGGTCTGCGCGACCAGGGTCTGGGCGGTGCGGCGGGCTTGGGCTTCCGGCGACAGCGGCTGGTCGGGTGCGGCCCAGGCCAGGGCCGGCATGGTGTTGACGTTCAGGATGGCCATGCCGAGGCGCAGCAACAGCGCCTGGTGCTGCTGGAAGACCGGCAGGCCGGCCGGCAGCGCCAGCAGCCGCAGCTCGCTGCTCAGGACCGGCAGTTCGAGGAACAGGCGGCGCAGCGCCCTGGCGTCCTGCTGCGCGGCCGGCAGCACGATGGGCGATGGCGACGACACGGCCTCGCACGACGCGGCATTCAGCTGCGGCGCCGCGGCGGTCGGGGGCGCAGCGGAAAGCGTGTGGGTTTCGCCGGACCGCCCCGGCGGCGTTTCGGCCGGCGCGGGCGCTGGTGCGGCCTGGCGATCGGCTTCGGCGGCGCGTTGGACGCGGGCTTTCAGGACTTCGGCGAAATCGACTTGCTCGCCCAGATCGACCGGCACGCAGTCGTCGACCGTGACACCGTAGCGCGTGTACATCAGTTGATTCAATCCGGCGCGGAAGGCATGCCATTCCTCCAGCGACGTGCATGGCGGTAGCTCCAGCGCGCCTTGCGCCAGCTCCGCCTGCAACGCGATCTCGGCCGCCGCCGCGAAATCGGCGAGCTCCAGCCGTCCCGCCGTCTCGCTGTACAAATACAAATCGAAGCGCTGCTGCGTCACGCGCGGATTGGCCGCATCGACCACGAAGCGCAGCCGCAGCCCCCACTCGGGCGCGGCCGCGAACGGCGCCAGATCCACCGTGTACGGCCCCGGATGAAAACAGAACACCGACTCACCCTGCTCGCACGAGACCTTGCCAGCACTGCAGCGACGCGCATGCCCGGCCGCGTTGAATACCACCACGGTGGCGGCAGCTGGCGCGACATCCCCCTCATCGAGCCGCAGCGCGATCAGGCTGACGCCCAGGCCGCCGGTATCGCTGGCCGGTTTGCGGCGCCGGGTAAACAATCCCATGATCTAGGACACCGCCGGCTCAACCGCGAACGCGGCGCCATACAGCTGGAAATGCTGCGCCGGCGCGGTCGCGAAAGGCCATACGCGCTCGCACTCGCCGTCCGCGTCCAGACGCCCCTGCAGCACGATCGCTCCGCCGCCGTCGATCACGCGCAACTGCGGCTGCTCGTTGAGCAGGCGCGCCGCGAACGGCGCATCCGCCGACAGCCCCAGGATCACCTGCCAGCCGCCGTCCTGCGGCAGAAAGTGCAAGGTCCAGAAACCGTCGTCGGTGACCAGCGATTCCAGCGCGGCGGACGTGGCGGCCGCGCGCAGCATGCCGCTACTGCCGGTCCATACCGGATCGTTGGCCGCCGTATGCATGCGCGGCCGCGCCGCCGCATGCCGTTGCAGCGACAACTGGCGGAAACGCCGCAGCGTCAGCGGCGACACCGACAAAGCCTGTCGCTCGTTCGGCGTCAGCGCCCGCGTGCCGTCCAGCGCCGCAAGCAGCGTGGCGTCGGCCAGCATCAACCGGTCCCCCGCCACGGCGCGGCCCAGCAGCGCGCGTTCGCGCAGGCGCGCATCCAAGGCGCTGAGCGCATTGGCGTCCTGCTCATCTTGTGCTGATTTCAACTCGTTCTCCTTTAGTCGCGTACAGCTTGGCGATTGCTTCATTGCGGCGCTTGCGCAGCGTCGGCATCGAAATCTCATCCAGCGCCGCCAACTGCTGCAAGGTCGGCAGCTCGCCGGTGGCAGGATCCAGCCAGGCGTCCGGATACGTATCGTCGGACGCGCCCAGCAGCTTGTGATACACCGCCAGCCGGATCGGCAGCGATTCGTCCCGCAGCATGCGCAGCGTCCAACTGCCGGCCTGCTGCGCCGAGCGGGCCAATTCCATATAGCGGAGGGGCAGCGAAAGCGTGTCCGCGCGCTGCCGCTCCGCCGCCAGTTGTACTTCGTCGGCGCCATCGCCCTGCTCCGGCGCGGCGGCCTCGGTGTCGTCGTCCTCACCGACCTCGAATTCGTCCGGCGCCGGCGCGGCCAGGATGCGGTCCTCCTCCTGCGACGCCTGCGCCTCCGATTCGCCGTGCACGCGCCAGTAGTCCTCCAGCCACAACGCCGCCTCGCCCGCCTCGCCCAGCCACTGGCCGTCGTCGGCGCGGTCCATATTCGACGACAATTCCTCATAATCGCCGATTTCGGCCAACATCGTCGCAATCTTGTCCGGATTGTTTTTCAGGCTGGCGAAGCGCTTGGACCTGGTGTGCAGCGGCCCGGGCGATCCGCCGAAGCGTTCCAGCGTCTCGCTCCAGCGGATGATCCACTCGGCCTTGCAGCCGCCGATGGACTTCATCTGCCGCACCTCGATCGGACTGCCGGCCAGCGGCCGGCCGAGTATCGCACCGACCTGCGCGGCGTGCTGCTCCCATGCCGCGAACAGGCCGGCGATCTCGCGATACGCCGTGTCCAGCATGCGGTAGGTGTAGATTTTGTTGGGCGAGCAGTCGCGCCCCGTGGCGACGATGTAGTTGTCGGCGTCGACCTTGTCGCGCAGGCTGGCGTACATGTCGTTGACCTTCTTGCGCATCACGGCTTCGGCAGCGGCATCCAGCCAGAAGGCGCCGTTGCGCGCATGCTCGCTGGCGACGGCCGCCGCGAAAGCCTGCCAGAAGGCCGGCTGCGCCTGCAGCTCGAACAACAAGCCAAGCGACAGTTCGTAGACGCTCTCGCCGTAGCTGTTGCCCTCCGCCTCGGCGCGCGCCGTCCGCGCGTGCGCGCGCAGGACTGCGGCCACCGCATCGGTGTAGCCGTCGAGCAGCGAGGCATGCTGCTCTACGTCGAGCACCTGGTGCATCTCAATCTGCCGGAACGCCTGCAATGAGCAGAGTCCCAGCAGTTTGCGCACTTGTTCCCAGCCATGCTCCTGGTACCGGGTTCCTGGCAAGCGCATAAAATCCTGTAAGTGATGAAATCAAAATAACGCTCTATGGCGATGTTACAAAATGATGCCATAAATCGGCCCATTTCATTATCCCGTTTACAAGCCTATTTCCCCTTCTGTTCGCGGTTCTGCGACGCCAGCGTGGATAGCACCGCCGCCACGACGGGCGCGGCATGCTCGCCGCCGGTGCCGGCCGAATGGCTGACGAAGGCCGCCATCGCCAGCCGGTGCGTCTGACCGGGCAGGCTGCCCGCCTCCAGCCAGCCGGTGAACCAGACGGTGGCCGTGTCCTCGCCGGTCGGCGCGGTGCCGGTCTTGCCATACAAGCCGGGGCGCACGCCGGCCAGCGCCGCGCCGCCGAACGCGCCGGCGCCGGTGCCGACATCGACCACGCCCTTCATGCCGGCCTTGATGCGATCGAGGCGGATGCCGACCGGCGGCATGGCCGGGACCACGCTGTCGTTATGGCCCAGCGCCAGCAGCATGCGCGGCGCCACCACCTTGCCCTGGCCGACCGCCGCCGACGCCAGCGCCATCTGCAGCGGCGTGACCTGCATGCGCAGGCCGATCGCCATCTGCCGCAGTTCGTGGCGGGTGTGGATCGGGTCCATGTGGGCCGGCGTGGCTTGCAGCGCATCCCATGCGCGCCAGTTGAAATCGGCCGGGAGCAGGCCGCCGTCGAGGCGCAGCGCCTGCTCGAAGCCGAGGCGGTGCGCGGCGGCGACGATGGGCCGCACCGCATCCAGCGCGTCGGCATCGAGCGCCTGCAGGTCCGGCGCGCCGCCTTCGGCGCGGCCGAACAGGCTATGGTCGCTCAATTCGCTGGACCAGGCGAACCAGGTATTGAGGCTGTAGGTCAGCGCTTGCGCCAGGCCGAGGCGACCCTCCTGCGCGCGGCGGTCCAGGCTTTGCTCGCGGTAGTTGGTGATGTGGGCCAGGCGCGGATTGAGCGGGTAGCTGGCGGCGTCGGTCTGGAAGCCGAAGCCGCGCTGCTGCGCCAGGCGGTTGATGGCGGGCAGCGGCATGCCGCCCAGCAGCGCGTCGATCTGGGGATCGCTGCGCGCGGCGATCTCCAGCCCCAAGGCGCTGACCACCTTGAAGGTCGAGCCGGGGCTTTGGTGCGCGCCGCCGTCGTGTTGCAAGGCCGGCAGACGCAGCGGACTGCGCGCGGGACTGGTGCGGTCGAAGTCGCGCACCTCGGCCCAGTTGGCGCTGTTGACTTCTCCCGCGCCGGCGCCGGCCGCCGCCAGGATATCGCCGGTTTCGGCGTCGAGGATCACCAGGCCGGCGTGGCGGCCTTCCGGCGCGGCCTGGCCGCCGGCGCATTGGGCGCCGTCCCAGCGGCCGTGCCGCATGCCGACGCATTCCAGCACCCGCTGGCCGAGCGCCTGCAGCGGCAGGTCCAGCGTCAGCGCGGCGTTGACCGCCTCGCCGGAAGCCGGCAGGCGCGCCAGCATGCCGGCGATGCTGTTGGCGTGGTCCGGATTGATGCCCAGCAGCGGCGCCAGGCCGGCGTCGATGGCCGATGCGCTGGGGGCGCCGTCGGTCCAGAGGATGGTGCCGTTGCGGTCCGCCAGCTGTACCGGCGCCGGCGCGGCGGCGCGCGGCAGGCTCGATGCGGCGTCCGCCACGGCCAGCGGCTGCCAGACCAGGCGGCCGCCGGCCATGCGCAGGTGACGGTACTTCTGGTCTTCCGGCGCGTTGAAGTCGAGCGGCTGCAGGTCCAGCTGCACGCTGCGCGCGCCGGGCTGCAAGGTCAGCGTCAGTTGCTGGACATCGGCTTCGGCGGCGCAGGCGCGGCCGGTGCAGGCGGGGGCGAACTGCGCGCTGGCGCCGATGATGCCGCTGCCGACGCGGCCGGCCACCATCATGCGCACCACTTCGCCGCCGGCGGCGGCGCGCGGCAGGGCCAGGGTCAGGCGCACCACGGGGCGGCCGCCCTTGTCCTCGCCCGCCTGCGGCCAGCGCGCCACGCGGGTCCACGGCTGCCAGCCCTGCGGCAAGGACGCGAACAGGCGCGATGCGGCCACCGGCATCTGGCTGGTCGTGGCGACCATCACCGGCGCGCCGCCGGCGGCCGAGGCGCCGCCGGTGCTGGCGCTCCAGTCCAGCACCAGGCTTTGCGGCGCCATGACGCGCCACGCCAGCAGGCGGCGCTCGCTGTTGTAGATATCGATCTGCTGGCGGACGTAGGCGCCGTCGGCCTGGTAGTACAAACGCTTGAATAGTTTTTGCGCTGCCGGACCTGGCCTGACCTGCTTCCAGCCGTCCAGCTCCGCGACCCGGTCCGATGCGGCGGCGGCCAGCCATTGCGGCAGGTCGCGCGGCGCCAGTTCGATGGCGCCGGCGGCGTTCAGGCGCACCAGGCCCTGGGCTTGCAGCTCCTGGAACAGCGACTGGTCTTCCAGCGCGCCCGGCGCGGCGGCCGGTATCCGATACTGGCCCGGCGCGAGATACGCACTCACGGCGCGGCCGCGCGCGGGGAATGCAGTCACCAGAGCGGCGGCCGGCACCGCGCTTGGCGCGGACGGCGCGGCCTGGCGGTACATCTGCACCAGCAGCTCGCCGCCTTGCGGGCACATGGCGTTGGCGCGGCGTTCGATGCGCAGCGCGGACGATGCCCCCCACAGCAGCCAGCCCTGCTGGCGCAGCGCGACCTGGCCGCTGGCGCCCTGCTCTACCTGGCCGAAGCTGGCGTCGCTGAGCCAGCGCACGTCCGCCTGCGCGCTATGCCAGCTCAGTTGCAGCGGCTCGCTCATCGGGTCGTTGAAGTCGGCGCGGGCCGTGCCTTCGATCTGCACTTCCGGCATGGCTTCGGCGCCGGCCTCGCGGTCGGCCACCAGCAGCACGTTGCGCAGCGCGATCTGGACGTTCGATTCCTGGTTGCGCGCCACCCAGCGCTTGACGTCGTCGAAGCGGTAGCCGAGCCGCAGCGGCAACAGCCGGCTGTCGGTCGGGCTGCGCACCTGGCTGCACAGGTCCACACGCACCGGCGGCGCGGCCTGCATACCGGCCGCGATCAGCAGAGCGCCGCCGGCGTGCAGGCTGGCGTGGACGCCGGGCTGCGTCGGCACCGCGAAAGCGACGCCCGGCAGCACGGATTGGTAGGCATTGGCGGCGCGGATGTTGGCGGCGGCCTGCGGCGTGCTGGCGCTGGCGGCGGCGAGATGGCGCGCATGGCCGGCGATCAACGCACCGCCGCCCAGCGCGACCACGGCGCCGGCGACGGCGATCCAGATCGCGCGGCGCGAGGGCCGGTCGGCCGCGCTGCCGGGCGACGTCGCTGCGCGGCCGCCGGACACCAGCGTCATCGCCGGCCGGCCACGGGCGCCAGCGCGCAGGTTGGCCTGGCGGCGGCGGGCCCGCCGGCGCTCGGCCCAGGCTTGCAGAAACGTAGTGATGAATCGCGGCATATGCCCCTCGCGCTGGTGGTCGATATATGCCTGTGCTTAGCAGAGGGGCAAGGAAAACCACCACCCATCAGTACCTTCATCGCATCGATTTGCATTTCGGGCGCTTAAAAATGCGGCCCGTCGCAATCCGCTGGCGGCTTGACGGGGCTTTGCATAAAGTGAGCACATCGAAACACACTTTTAACCACCGAAAGGAAGCAAAATGAACGTCCTGAAAAACTTCGAAGCCCTGTTTGTCGTGACCCTGGGCCTGGCCTGCGCCGCCAACTACGCACTGGACAACGCCGCCACCGCGTCGCCTGCGCCAGTCGTCGCCACCGCAGCGGCACCCGCACCGGACCTGCACGTCGTCGTCGTCAGCGCCAAGCGCATGAGCGCAGCGGAGAAACAGCAATCGCTGATCGACGAACGCGCAGCCATCGCGTCCAACGCAACGACGAGCAAAATTTGAGCGCCCGCACCCCCTTCGCCTGTACGCACAGCAGCCCTGCCGCGTAACAGGCGAAGTCTGTTCGGCAGCGAACACAGTTCAGGCACAGCTTTGTGTCATATGTAAAAAGTTGCATCATTCAACGCAACTCCCTTCCCGGCTTGATATAGTCTTTCCAAGCGTTGCAGCAAGACGCGCAAAAACACGGAGGACATCATCATGATCAAGCGCTCGCACACCATTTACGCCGCCGCCATGCTCGCACTGAGCGCCGCAGCCTTTGCCCCAACGATCGCGTCCGCGCAGGTCGGCGTCAGCGTCGTTATCCGCGATGCCCCACCACCGCCGCGTTATGAACGTGTGCCTGGCCCTCGCGTCGGCTATATCTGGTCGCCAGGCTATTGGGAATGGCGCGGTCACCGCCATCAATGGATAGCCGGCAGCTGGGTCGCCTCGCGTCCAGGCTACATCTACACTCAACCGCGTTGGGTCGAATACAACGGCGGCTGGCGACGCGAGGAAGCGCGCTGGGAGCGCGGCCCGAACGGCGACCGCGATCACGACGGCGTCCCTAACCGCTACGACCGCCATGACAATCGCGGCGATCACCGCGGCAACGGCGGAGGCCACGGCGACAAGGACCACGACGGCGTGCCTAACCGCTATGACCGCGACCGCGATGGCGACGGCGTACCGAATCGCGTCGATCGCCGGCCGGACAATCCACGCCGCGACTGATCCACGCGTCGGTGAGCGACATCGCATTTGAAGTATTGGCCACGGCCGCCTACAAGGGCGAGCGCGTGGCCGCTCGTCGTCTGGCCGCGCGCAACGGCACGCCGGAAGCGGACGCCTTGCATCAGGTGCTGGCGCTGGCGGCGGGCGCGCAAGGATTGTCGCATCTGTTGGCCGAGCGCGAACGACTGCGCCTGCGCGACGACGCGCGGCGCGCGGCAAGAACCGAAGAGAAGGCGACGCAGCAGGCCTTGCGCAAAGCGCGCATGCAGCCGGACGCCGAAGCATGGCGCGGCTGGTTCGACGGTTCCGCGCATCCGAACCCAGGCCAGATCGGCATCGGCGCGCTGCTGTGCGGCCCTGCCGGAGAGCGGATCGAGATCAGCCGCCGCGCGGGCCACGGCAACAGCGGCGAGGCGGAATATCTGGCGCTGACGGCGCTACTGGAAGCGGCCGCGCACAACGGCGCGACGGGACTGGTGGTGTACGGCGACAGCCAAGTGGTGGTCAACGATGTGAACCTGAGCGCGCAGGCCGTCGCCGCAGGTCGCGGCGCGAAAGGACTGGAGGCGCATCGCGCGCGGACGGTGGAATTGATGTCGGCGCTGGGCCAGGTCAGCCTGCGCTGGGTGCCGCGCCACCGCAACGGCGACGCGGACCGCCTGTCGCAGCAGGCGATAGACCGGACGATCGCGCCCGGCTAGAGGTAAAGTTTTAAGCCCTGCGCGCGATTTGCAGCTTGGCGCGGGCGGCCGCGATAGGCCGCACCACCGGCGCGCGAGTATGACCGAGACGCAGCGTATCGTCGACCTTGAACACGCTGACCGCCTGCGCCAGCGCGGCGGCCTGCTGCTGCATCGATTCGGCGGCGGCCGCCGCCTGCTCGACCAGCGCCGCGTTCTGCTGCGTCACCGCGTCCATCGAGCCGATGGCCTGATTGACCTCGTTGATGCCGGCGCTTTGTTCGCTGCTGGCGGCGGTGATTTCGCTGATGATGTCGCTGACGCGGTGCACGCTGCTGACGATTTCGTCCATCGTGGTGCCGGCGTCGGCCACCAGCTTGCTGCCCTGGTTGACCTTGTCGACCGAGTCGCCGATCAGCGCCTTGATCTCTTTCGCCGCCGACGCGGAGCGCTGCGCCAGGTTGCGCACTTCCGACGCCACGACCGCGAAGCCGCGCCCCTGTTCGCCGGCGCGCGCCGCTTCGACAGCCGCGTTCAGCGCCAGGATGTTGGTCTGGAAGGCGATGCCGTCGATGACCGAAATGATGTCGACGATCTTGCGCGAGGACTGGTTGATCGAGTCCATCGTGCCGACCACCTGCGCCACCACTTCGCCGCCCTTGACCGCGACCTGCGCCGCCGATGCCGCCAGCTGGTTGGCCTGGCGCGCGTTGTCGGCGTTGTGCCTGACGGTCGACGTCAGTTCCTCCATCGACGACGCGGTTTCCTCCAGCGCGCCGGCCTGCTGCTCGGTGCGGCGCGACAGGTCCTGGTTGCCCGCCGCGATTTCGCTCGACGAGGTGGTGATATGGTCGGTGCCGCTGCGGACCTCAGTGACGATGCCCAGCAGGCTGGCGTTCATGTCCTTGAGCGCCGACAGCAGCTGGCCGGTTTCGTCCTTGGCGCGGTCGTCGATATGGCCGGTCAGGTCGCCGCCGGCGACGCGGCGCGCCGCCGTCACCGCTGCGCGCAGCGGACCGGTGATGCCGGTGGTGAGCAGCCACGCGCTGACGGCGCCGAAGGCCAGCACCAGCGCGGCCAGCAGGTACAGCAGGTTGCGGCTGCTGGCGGCCACCTCGTCGATATGCGCGGCGGTGGCGTCGATGCGGGAGCGCTGCAGCTTGAGCAGGTCCATCATCAGCGCCTGATAGCTGGCGGTGCCGGGACGGAACACGGTTTCGAAGATCTTGTCGGCCTGTTCCAGTTCGCCGGCGGCCTTCAGCTTGGCCACCTGGTCGCGCGACGACAGGTACACTTTGCGCTGCTCGCCGATGCGCTTGAACAGCGCCTTCTCTTCGGCGTCGTCGTCGGCGATCAGGCCTTCGACTTTTTTCTGCAATTCGGAGGAGATGGCGGAGGAAGCCTTGGACTCCTCGGCAAAGAATGCGCCCAGCGATGCGTCGCTGCTGCGGGCGATGGCGGTGGTGCGGCGGATGCCGCTATCGACCTTGCCGTACCAGTCGGAGATCATGCGCTCCTTGGCCAGCGGCACCTGCATCATGTCGCGCGTGGCCGTGGCCACGCCCTGCAGGCGCCAGACGCTGATCCCGGTGATCAGCATGGCGAACGCCAGGATGATAGTGAAGCCCAGAGCCAGGCGCTTGCCGATACTGATATTCGCCAACATGTTCATTCTTTACCTTCAAAAGCAAAAACAAAAACTACGGGAGCAGCATCGGGTCATGCCCGGTCCGGGTGCCGGCGATTACGCCGCCAGCGCGGTGTTTTCGATCAGGCCCATGTCCGCGCTGGACATCAGCTTGTCGATATCGACCAGGATCAGCATGCGCTCATCGAGCGTGCCCAGGCCGACGATGTGGTCGGTGTTCAGGGCCGAGCCGATTTCCGGTGCCGGCTTGATCTGTTCCGGCAGCAGCGTGGTGACGTCCGACACGCGGTCCACCACCATGCCGACCACGCGGTGGCCGATGTTGAGGATGATGACGACGGTGAACTGGTCGTACGACGGCGTACCCAGGTTGAACTTGATGCGCATGTCGACGATCGGCACGATGATGCCGCGCAGATTGACGACGCCCTTGACGAATTCCGGCGCGTTGGCGATCCGGGTCGGGGTTTCATAGCTGCGGATTTCGCTGACTTTTTGAATATCGATACCGTACTCTTCCTGGCCCAGGGTGAAGGCGAGGTATTCGCCGGCGGGGGAAGTTGCGTGCAATTCGCTCACATTACTAGACATGGTTTTCCTTCATTGCTAAAGTGACTGTCCGTAATGTTACCTCAAGTAAAGATGAACTGCAGCAACTAAATGCGACAAGGCAATAAATAAACTTATTGCAATTATCAGCTTGCCCGAAAAGCAATGGGTATTGCACAATAGCCAGCACCGCATGGCTCCGCCATAAGTTCCACTGCACAAGCGCGGCAGCTCGCTGTATGATTGACAACAATTCGCCAGACATCACGGGAGAACGATGAATAGTTTGCTGAGCAGCTGGCACCCGCGCCTGGTCGCGCTGGCCGTCGCCGCCCCCGGGGCCGACGGCGCACACGACGCCAACCACCTGCACCGCGTGTGGCGCAACGCCACCTTGTTGCTGGACGACTACCCCGAGGCCGACGCCCTGATCGTGCTGGCCGGTTGCTACCTGCACGACCTGGTCAATGTGCCCAAGAACGATCCGGAACGCCACATGGCCTCGCGCAAGGCGGCGCTGCTGGCCAGCCGCCAGCTGGCCGAGCTCGATTTCCCGCAGAACAAGCTTGCCGCCGTCGCGCATGCGATCGAGAGCCACAGTTTTTCCGCCGGCATCCGCCCCGAGACCATCGAAGCGAAGATCGTCCAGGACGCCGACCGGCTCGACGCGCTGGGCGCCGTCGGGCTG